>TARA_R110001632_G_scaffold232554_1_pt1 | contig 23003 bp, 26 predicted proteins | sample TARA_R110001632 | Tara Oceans TARA_R110001632 (sample SAMEA4398266) | marine metagenome | biome: Polar Biome; feature: [SRF] surface water layer (ENVO:00010504); material: water (ENVO:00002006), including particulate matter (ENVO:01000060) such as... | depth 5 m
GCTTTTGAAAATGCAGCTGTTAAACCAACTGCTTCTAATGAAGAATGTACAGTAAGTGTAATCCAAGAAGCAATAAAAGAATAGTCTAAATCTAATTTGTCCGCCACTGCCTTTTCTGCAATAATGGTGATACTTTCTTCTTCTTTAAAAGACATTATTATTTGGCTCAGGTTTATTTGCTCCAAATTTTCTGTTTTACAAAATACAAATTCGCCTACATTATGCTTAGGTTTCATTGATTTTAAAAGGGTATCTAAGTTCTTTTCTCCACTCATTTATTTTGTGTCTTTACTTATTTTCTGTAGCTCGTTTAAAGTTGCTTGTCCAACACTTTTGGCTGACTGTGGGTTTTGACCCGTCACCAATCTTTGGTCAGCAACAACATGATCGGTAAATGGTTCTGATTTTTCAAAAATAGCACCACGCTCAATTAATTGGTCTTCAAGTAAAAATGGAACGACATTCTCTAAATTAACCCTGATCTCTTCTTCGTTCGTAAACGAATTTACTTTTTTACCATCTACAAGATACGACCCATCATTTAATTTAATATTCACGAGTCCGGCAGGACCGTGGCAAACGGCGCTTACAACACCATTGTTTTCATATATCTGTTGTGCAATTGCTGCAATTTCAGAATTGTCTGCAAAATCCCACATGGCTCCATGACCACCAGCATAGTGTATTGCAACATAATCATTGGGATTTACTTCGCTAGGTTTTTTAGTGTTTTCAATTTTGTTGCGATACAAATCATTATCCCAAAATTTCTTATTGATAGCATCTGTCATGTCAAAAGCATCTACTGGCGCTTTTCCACCTTGTGGACTTACAAAATCTATTTCATAACCGGCAGAATGTAACACATCCCAAGGATGAGAAACCTCTCCTAGATAATAACCGGTTTTCTCTCCGGTATTTCCTTTTTCATCATGACTGGTAACTACAAATAATATCTTTTTTAATTCTTGTGCTTTTGCATCTGCAGTTGAGTTACCTGATTTGCTTTTATTATTACAGCCCGTAAGAAGTACAACAGATAGGAATAAAAATAGGAATGATTTAATTTTAATGCTATTTGACATATCTAAATTTATTTTAAAATAAGTTTTAGATTATTCCCGATTCTAAGAAGGTTAAAACAGTTTTTCTGTTTAACAGGGAATAATATTATATGGCAAAATTCATAAACATTGAGCAGAAATTATTTAACAAATGATAAATAAGCAATTTATTTTATACTCGCTCTAATTCTGCTTAAACTAACTTGGGTAATGCCTAAATAAGATGCAATATGCGTTAGTTGTACCCGCTGTATAATGCTAGGGTAATTTTCAAGAAGTGCTAAATACCTTTGGGTTGCAGTATTAAACTGTAAAGAAATAAGACGCTCTTCAGATTTAATAAGCTCGAATTCTGAAAATTTACGTCCCCAATTTGCAATGTGTATGTCTTCTAAAAATAACTGTTGAAGTTTTTCTGTTTTTAGTTCATAGAGTTCGCAATCTTCCAATAACTCCACATCTTCATATCCTTTTTTATTATTGACATAATTTTGCATGGAAACTATAGGGTCGCCTTCTTTACCGAACCAAAAAGTGATTTCATTTTCATCTGAATAGGCGTATGCCCTTGCAATTCCTTTTTTGATGAAATAAATGCTTGTTTCAATTTTATTTGCTCTGAATAGAATATGCCCTTTAGGAAACTTGGTTTCAACTATTGATTTCTTTATCAAGTTTTTTGATGCCGAGGCTAATGGATAAATAGTATCTAAAATTTGGTCTAGTTCCATGTAATTGGGGCTAACAATTTTTTTATTTGAATCAAAGTATGTTTAAAATCTTTCGGTATTAATTTAGATAAATAACACTGTTGTCTTTTGTATCTAAAAAGGGATATCCTTTATGTCTTAAATACGTTGTTGATCCTATCGTAATTCTAGACTTTGTAAATTCTTTAATTCTTTAATTTTATAATTTGATATTGTAAATATATCCAATTCAATATCATGTTTTCTAAATTGGGAACCTATGATTTCTTGTTTACAAGAGAAACCGTAATAGTTGTTGTGGTGTGTATAATGGACTTTCTCATGGAGTAATTTTACTTACTTGGTTTGGAGACCTTTTTTCTCACCTTTACAATGCCCTTTTTTAATCTTGGACTTCTTGAGATAATTACAGAAAATCCCATGGATGATAATAGGGCTATAAAAGCCAATGCGCCAAGTGCACCACCATAGCCTTCAAAAAAATGAGCTTTGTTTACATAGATAATACCAAATAAGCTAGCTGCAACCGCCAATCTAATATAGTTGCCCCTTGATAGTGGAGATACCATACCTATGAATGTGGCACCAATAAATACTAAAGGAATATTCTTCGATAGGTACGCGCCAAAAAGTTCTGGGAAACAATAGAAAAATAGACCTACAACTAGGGATAGTAGAGCAGAGGATCTTACTGGTCCTTGTTTTAATCGTTCACTGATGAAGAATGTAAGCCAAGCGCCTAATACTCCGGTTAAAATAAATATGAGATAGTTCATGTGGCTAATCCGTATATTAATGAAACAATAATAACCCCACCAAAGGCTACGGTACCCAGCTTACCGCCAACGCCTAAAAATAAGTTTTTTGATAACAGAAGAAATACGCCTGCCACCAAACCTGCCGCAGTTACAAAACCAATAGACGGTACAATCTCAGAGCTAGACATGCCCACAAAAACCCCGCAATATATAGCTGCTGGTAACTTCGCCAAATAGCTTGAATCTTTATTGATTTCAGGTATAAACGATGCCATGGTACCGGTAATACCAGCGGAAAGTACACTCCCTAATCCTCCATAAATGTTTAATAGGTAGCAAATTACGGCACCAACAGGAACCCAAATGATGACACTTATTTTTTCATATTCATATTTTGTGTGATGTAGGTCTATGTAGCGGTATCCAAAAAAGAGGGTCAATATTAAAAGAAGCATGGAAAGTATAGCTACAAAACTGCCGGTTTCATATTCCTCTTTTACAATTGTAGTCAAAAACGCTATTTGAATCAGTAATACAGTCAGCACCATAAAAACTCTTATGGCTTTATGTTTCCTCATCGAAAAAATATGTTTGCAAATTGTGCCGTATCTGTTTTGATAAAGGCTCCTTTTTAGGTTATACTTCCTTGTAAGTAATTGAGGGTACTAAATTAAGAATTACCACTCAATTGGTAAACTTAAAACAGGTCTTATATCTGTAATTTATTTTAGTTCATACTAATGAAATCGATACATTTCAGGAATTTGGAAGTGATAATTTATATTTGTTGTAACCAAAACTATATAACACTTGAACTATCAAATTTAGAATAATCGGAATCCAAATAAAGTTAATATTATAAGCATTCCGGTTTCTCCAGTTGGCTTAATGATCAATCCAAAAAATAAAAGGAAGAACATTAATTAAAACAACCAATAAATACATTCTAAGAGGAGTAAAGTATTAAAAAGTCTATTAATATGAACCTATCATTATTGCTTTTTCTCACCTTTAGCAGCCCAATAGATTCCACCGAATAGATGGTCTAAATACATTTTATTTTGAAAAGCCTCTGGTTTATGACCCAGCGTTGTATAGAATGAACGGCCTCCATCGTATAATTGATACCAAGCTATAGGGTGGTTATTGCCCATACCTTCAAGGGGAATTTCATCATAACCTTTCTGGTAATCATACGTGTTTTCGTCTACGGAAAGCAGTACTGTTATGTCATCGGACTTTAAGGATTTGAAATTATACCATTCCTCACTCCACAGCCACTTTTCCGGTAGGTGTAAGTTTGATGGAAAGTTAGAATCATGATTGGTAAGTACAGCTGCCTGAAATTGGGGATGGTCTTTAAAAACTCCACCAATAAGATCATCAAACCAAGTATTTCTAATCTCACTATCAGAAGTGGAATGGACTCCCACAAAGCCTTTACCATTATTTAGATGGGCTTTTAGAACTTCAAGCTGTTCATTGGTTAAATTGTCTGCATTGGCATTTAAAAATATAACTACATCGTAAGACGGTAATTTTTTGGCGAGATCTTCCGGACTTTGCGTCCAATCAAACTTAAACTGCTGTTCTGCCGCCATTTTATGGAAAGCATCTACCGCACTAGGTATGCACTCATAATGCCAAGTATCCTGTACCGTAAATAACAACACCTTAAATTGATCTTGGGCAAAAGCCATAGTATTGAAAGTTAAAATGATAAAACATAATAATTGTAAAATTCTGGTTTTCATAAAGTCAGGTGTTGCAAGTGATTTGTTATAGTATATTAAAGTATAAATAGTTCCATGCAGAATTGATACTATACCATACCGGGTAATTAAAGGCTTCTACTTCTGCAACAGTGTATTTAAGACCTGCGGCTTTTGCGTATGTAAAGTAAAGCTCAAAATCCATTTTGCCACTCTGTCCGAGTTCTTCATAATCCTTTACGTGCCAGCTTATAAATCGGTTTTCATACCTTTTGAAGTAATCAATTGGGTCAACTTTTGAAAAATGCATCCAATACAAATCGGCTTGAAAACTAACGTATTCCGGATCGGTGTTTTCTAAGAAATAGTCATAAACGACCTTGTTCTCTATAGTCTTAAACTCATCTGAGTGATTGTGGTAGGCAAATCGAATCCCTCTTTCCTTACAAAGTTTTCCAATGGCATTGTAATACTCAGCATACCTTTTAAGTTCAGAAAGAGTATTGATTTCTTTAATTTGATTGTTGGATATGGTGAGGTATTCAACACCTGCTTGTTTATGATCAGCTATACAATTTTTCCACCATTGCATGGCGTTTTTCCAAGCCTGATCGTCGTCTTTGGGCAGGTCATAAAAGGTCATGGACCCGGTAAATTTCAAGTTGTTTTCTTCTACCAAACTTTTAAAATCTAAGGGAGATAGTCCATAGAAAGATCGGTCTTTATACACAAAGGTTTCAACATAACTAAAGCCCATTCTATCAAGATATTTTAAGGTCTCTTTTGGGTTTTGCTGCATTTGTTCATGAACCGAAACCAGCTGAATTCCAATATTCTTGTTTTTTGGATTTTTCTTGATATAACGAGTTTGCCAAAGAATTTCGTTCTGTGGGTTTACTCCCTTTAAATGAACATCGGTTTGATTTTTAAAATCAAAAGTAACCGTCATAGTTTCTTTACCTGTAAAGTCGCGATCTTTCATTATCCAATCCGTATCGCTGGTAAACCCTCCTTTACCCAAGAACATATCACCTTGTGCACTTTTACCCAATGCGAAAATTGAATCGGTCTTTGTGTCGTAACCAATAAGCTCTGTTAAGGTATGATTGTATGTTTTGCCATCTTTTTGAAATACATCAACTGACATTGCGGTATTATCTATTTTAGGATAATTGTTCATTTTTATAAGGGGCGTTTTACCGATACTATCTGTTGTATGATCAATAGAACTGACCCAGAACCCTAAATACTGCTGTAACCTATCCGATTGTTTTGGAACAGTTGTTTGTGCGAAAACAGTACTTGTTCCTATTAAAATGAGCAGTAATATAATTTTATTGGTAAACCTTTGTATGCTAAAATTGTACGTCATTCTTTGGTATTTATGTTAGTAAATATAAACGAGATCCTAATCAAAAAACTATAATCAATGTAGCAATGAATGCTACTGGTGTTGCATATGGTCAATTATATTTGTCTGAGTAAGACTTATAGTTGTTCTTAGTTTTGTGATTTTTTTTACGGACTTGATAGTTACGTATGCAAAGAGGGAATGCCACATTTGTGATATACAACGCACAATTTATTATAGAATTCAGATAAGATAATAGTTACCTTCGGATGAAGCGAAACTTAGTATCTAAGTAACTCTTTTCAGAAATAATGGAAAAAGAAGCAGTCTTAAAAATTATAAAATAGAAGAATCTATAACTTAATATTTTATACAAATACACCTTATGAAAAATATACTTTTTGTCGCATTGGTTATGTTATGCATTTCAAATTTTACCCAAGCCCAATCTACTGTCAAGAACGATGGAAATAAAGAGGACACGGAGAAAATGCTTTTAACCATTTTCTTAAAACATGATCAATCTATGAACCTAAGTGAGATTGAAGATGTTAGAAATAAACAAGGGTTTTACAAAAGCTTTCCTCCAGAAGGTGTATCGGTCGTTAATTGGTATGTAGTAATGGGTATAGGTCAAATGGTGGTATTGGAGTTACCGGCATCCAAACTTAGGGATGTGAATTTGGCAATAGAAAAAACCGCTTGGAAAGCATTCAAATCTGAAATTTACCCTACGTATGATTTGTATCCGCTAATAGAAGAAAAGTTAGATAACAAGTCTAAAGTAAGCTATTAGGTGTTGTTCTAGCTCATACAAATTTCTTTGTAATAAATGTTTAAAGAGATTTGGATGAGTCCGTTGAACTCGGTTTTTTAATACTAGTTTTTAAGGGGTACCGAATATATCTTTCCTGCCATCATATCAGGTACCAATAATCTGTCTTTGTCTTCTTCCAAATAAAAATCTGCGGCAGATTCTAACCCTTCGATAAGTATGGTAGACACTTCTGTTTTCAAATTGGTATTTGGTATTACTGACTACATCTTAGTTATAAATAATGCGAGAGCAATCTAGCATTTACTTTCCACCAAGCACATAGTAAAATATTTTTATTTTATGTTTTCTTTGTCCCGCTAAAATGTAAAATTCCAAAGGTTTTTTGGACATCATTAAAATACGCAAACCTTTAAATTAGACACTAAACCCACAATCCGTTTAGGTTTTGCTATACTCAATTATTCATGCTTAAGTGCTGGTAGTATTCTGTCTTGCAAAACTCTATAAGTTGACTTTTCTGGTTCACCATTTATATTCCAACCATTAAAGACAATTATTAAATTATGTTCTGGTGTTATCATTAAATACTGACCTCCATATCCGTTGGCAGAATAAATATTGGTTTTGCCATTATCCGTATATTCAGGAATCCACCATTGATACCCGTATCCCGTAACACTTTTCCAATGTGGTTTTACGTTTTTAAGTAATGGGCTTGTGGATGTTGCGACCCAACTTTCAGATACAATTTGCTTACCGTTCCATTTCCCTTTGTTCAAAAACAATGAACCAATTTTAGCCAAGTCTTCTGCCTTAAGATATAAACCTCCTTCGGTATCAATTTCTCCATCGGGTGTTTCTTTCCAATAGTAATCTGTAATGCCTAGTGGCTCAAATAATTTTTCTTCTGCCCATTTATCGATTCGTTTGCCGGTAATGGTTCTAATGATTTTACCTAAAAGCACAGTTCCACCACCGTTATACACGAATTTTGTTCCTGGTATGGTATCCATAGGCTTGCTTAACACATACGCTATCCAATTGTCGCTTGATTCTAGCCTAAAACAGTCATTTGTAGTATCATTATGATCCGTCTCTTCATTCCATTGCAATCCACTTCTCATGGTCAATAAATCTTCTATTGATATGTTTTGCTTTCGTTTATCTGAAAAGTCAGTATCATAACCAGTCAACAAAGGCATTACTTTGTCACTCACATTATAATCTTCGTTTACATCTAGCGCAATACCGAAAAGGATTGAGGTGATACTTTTAGATACAGATTGAAGGGTGTGTAATTCAGTTTGTTTGTAGTATGGATGCCAATCTATACTATTGAAATTATATTGATGATTGGTTGTGTCATATTTTTGGACAATGGTTTCATAGTCCTGCTTATATTTAAAATCTGCCAATAATTCATCATTTTGTATGACCATAAAGCGGTCAATTAATCCATAATCCCCATTATTTATTTCTGAATTAATAGAATCAATTACGACTGAAATGGTGTTTTGAGAAGTAGACTTCTGGTCATTTTTAGTAGACTCTTTACTTTTTGATTTACAACCAATTAACGCAACTATAAGCAAAATTAAAAATGATAGCTTATTAATCATATTTAGTATTGTTTTCATAGTTTTTGTTTTATTAGGGTTTAGCGCTTGCGCTATAATGAGTACGACTTTTTAATCTAACGGAATTCTAGCTACGCGCTATGCTAAAGTTCTTGGTTCATTTACTGTTTTATCTAAAGTTAAATCCATAATATTTAGCGACTTAATAAATATACGCAGACCATTCGGTTTTGCCTTAAACTCCAGATTAGGTTTAATTTTTGTACTTAGTGTTTTTTTCTGCGTTGTAATTTCTCCCAGTTTTGAATCCAGAATAAGCTAGTAATACTAAAAGTCCTATCTGAACTGTAAATAGAATTCGTGATATAATTTTAAGTGCGTTTCCAACCACAGATTCATTATTGGGAGGTCCACTAAAAAAATCTAGCATACCAATTGTTTTCCCAAGAACTGCTGCGACCAAAATTGTTACAATTATCAATATGAGATTTGCCGTAATATTTTTAAACCTATTTCTAACGACTCTTAGTAGATAAACCGTAAAAAAAATGAAAACAAATAATAGTAAAACTAAATGGACATTGGCAATAACAAAATAAGTATCATGAATATTTATATCGAAAGTAGAATTAATATTAAATCCTTCTATTCCAAAAAGGATTAGAGTTAAGACTAAAAAAAGTCCAGCGGTACCAACTAACCAAATGATTTCTTTTCTACTCAAATTTTTAATTTTGGTGACTTTTCAAAAATAGCCAAGGCTTAGTGTTGGCAATTACTTACGATAGGAATTATTTTCCCAATATTTCATTGATGTATATTGAACGATATTTTTCTGGATATTCAACCTGTACTCCGTGCGTTCCATTTTCAAATAGAAACCATTTTTTAGATGGAGCAATAATGGAATCAAAATACATTTTTGCTACAGACGTTTCGGTAAAATGGTCATTGTCTCCTTGTAATATATAAATTGGCACTTTCAATTCTGGAATATCACGCATTAAATTCATATCAATAGCTGTAGATTCCAAAATCTTAGCGGCAGGATAGTAGGTTTCGGGACTATTTATCATATCAGTGAATTTTTCCTTAAACGTCAACCCATTATCTAAAAACATACTTTTAATAAATTTAAAATCGGTATCTAATTTTATCGGTGCATACTTCATTACAATTTGTCGTTCTATTTCAAAGGCTTCGGTAACTGAATTTTTTGAGTTTTTAACATATGGTGGTTTTCCAATTTGTTTTAATTGATTGATTGAAATGGTATCATTGTGTTTTTGAGATTCTGACAGTGCAAATTCATAAGATAACTCTTCTGAAAGTGATAGATTCGCCATTAGACCACTACCAATATAGGCGTGATATAATTCAGGCTGTTTTTGAACCATATAAGCTGCTACCGCTGTTCCCCAAGATATACCTTCGATGTAAATTTTATCTTTTTTGAAAGTCTTTTTTAAGTGATTTGATAGTTCTAAACCATCAGCTACTATATGGGGCAAGGTAATGGACGAATCAGGTATACTATCGTTATAGGCTAGTCCAGAGCCTCTTTGTTCCCAATAGCAAACCGTAAATATATCTTCCAAATCAACTCCCGTGAGTTTATAAATTATAGGTAAAATTGGTGCGCCCGGACCTCCATGAACTATTAGCAGCACTGGATTATTTTTGTCTTTTCCTCTAATAGTAATCCTTTGTGGCACTCCATTTATGGTCATATCCTCGTGCATAGCAATACTATTCGGAAGCACATTACCCTTTTCGTCTAAAAAAGGTTCTTCGTTTCCAGAGCTATTGATTCGGATTATTAGCAATACAACTAAAATAAACGCAATAAATGCTCCCAGTAAAACCAAAATCCACTTTCCTATTTTCTTTAATATTTTCATATGTTCTTAATTAGTTCTGTGGTTTTTCTTATTCTGCCAACGGTTAGTATAATGTTAGTTGCGAGCCTCGTACAACTAATTTAACAAAAGGAAACCGAATCTTAGAAAAACCCGAAGGATTTTCTGGGTACACACAAACTAATCAATTGGTTATACACGGAGTCGTGCTTTTGTTATTTTTCGAGCTCTTTCTCAATTTCTTTTATAGTGTTCTCTATTTCCGCTTTTACACGTCCAAAAAGATTTGGTCCATTCGTTGCTTTAGCCGATAGGTAGTAGGCTAATAGATGATTTTCAAATTCAGCTGATTCGAATAATCTTTTGTTATCTGTTTTTTCGGAAATCGACTCGCGATCAAAATCCTTAAATCCTATATCCATCACAAGTCTTCGTACACTTCCCTTATTATAAAAAATAGTACGCAATTTATCTTCTGTGAAATCCATTGCATTTAACTGAATGTTTAAATGATTCAATGAGCTATTGAAAGAGGCTAGGTTTTGTCGTAAGCTTTTATTTAAAATGATATTTAGCTTACCTGAACTAATGATATCTTCCAAAACTCCTGTTGCTGGTATATAGCCAATTGAACTACCGAAAATAGGGGCGAACTTTTGAGAAATTATTTGACTATTGACTGTGTCAAGTACATTTTTGTCAAATAAAGTCAATAGATATTCAAGTGACTGAATACGCAGCTCATTTTCTTGAATAGAGGCATTTATTTTATTCAGGTTTGTTTCAAATTCTGCTTGTAGAGATAATAAATATTCCTGCTCTAGACTTCTTTGTTCGTTGTAATTATTGTTATTATTAATCTGTAAAGCGATTAATATTCCAATCACAACAAGTATAATTTCACCGATAGCATAAAGTAAATATTTACTGAATTTATTTTCAGTCAGCATTTTTTGACGAATTTTTCTAAAGAATTTTATCATTGGTTATTGGTTGGTCATCATGAAGCACAACGATTTAGCAAAAGCTTATTGCCCGCCCGTATCGAAAAGGCACGTTCGGGTGGGTTTAGTTGTATTTTTTCTTGTTGCAAGGCTAAATCCATAAGATTTAGCGACTTAATAAATATACGCAGACCATTCGGTTTTGCCCAAAAATCTGCATTACGTGTAGGTTGTGTTGTAGCAAGTATTTGTTTTACGCAGATTTGAGCATAGGAGTTAAATCAGATTATTTATTTGAATCCAATTTATCCACAATTTGAAATACTAGTGCTATATGTAATATTAAAAGACCAGCTGAAATCGGATTAATTCCGAAACTTCCAAATCCAACTTTGAAAGTTGAATAGTAAAAATCCAAAAGCCCGAAAATCCCAACCAGCAGAGTTATGCCATAAACAACATAGTAAGTCATTCTGTTTTTAAAATAGAAATAGATTGAAATTATTACGCATCCAATTCCGATGTAGTGTTTTAAGCTTAGAGCATAATTGGAAGTAGAAATCATCACTAATGAAACTAGAATCAGTATTATTGAAATTCCTAATGGTATAAAATCGAAATCTAGTTTTTTCATTATTAATGCACAACGGTTTAGCTATGAACAGTACGGGAGCAAACTAGCGTTTGCTTGTTACCTACTGGCTTTTCTTTACTCAAAAATACGGATTGCACTAATATAAGCCCAAATGATAAACAGGAATTGCAATGGGATTCTAAACCACAAATGAGTAAGACCGTTTCCGTCAAATGTTCCTTTTTGGTAATTCACATGATTTAAAGAAGCATATATATTGGCAGGTAACATTAGCAGGAGAAAAACAATAAGTGCCCATCCAGAAACTATTTGAAATTTAGGAATTATTAAACCTAATGCTAATAGTATTTCAAATATTCCGGTTAGGTAAATTATACTTTCTTTGAAAGGAATAATTTTAGGTATCATCATTGACATTCCTTTTGTAAATGCAAAATGTCCAATAGCTGTAAAAAGAAGCATTATCGACATTGCAATTCTTGCTGATAAGGCAAAATCATACTCTTTTTTGATAATTTTAATTACGAATATCGAGATTGTAAAACTTAATAAAAGTACAATTAGTGGTTTCATGTTTTTCTAAATTATTGAAATACAAATTTCAAAATACATTCTGTTGAAAACAATGAACCCAAGTTAAGTTATGCGTTTTCTTATTCTGCTTAATGCTTGCGGAGTTACACCGATGTAAGAGGCAATATATTTTAATGGAATTTGTTGGAGTAACTTTGGTCGGTCAGAGAATAAGTCCAAATACCGTTCTTCTGCTGTTTTACTTAGTAACGAAAGTTCTCTTTTTGATTTTATTAAGAACATGTTTTCAGCCATTTTACGTCCAATAATATTTCCGCAGTTTGTTTTTTCATAAACCTCTTGTAAGTCTTCTCGGGAAATTTTCCAAAGAATGGTTTCTGTCAAAGTTTCAATTTGGTATTCAGAAGGATCTTGTGTTAAAAATGAATCATAACCTGTAACAAATTCATTTTCGAATAAAAAACCAAAAGTTAAATCGAATTCTTCTCTTGGAACATAAAGTCTGACTATCCCTTTTGTTATAAATGATAAATGGTTCTCAATCTCTCCAAAATTTAATAAAATAGAATGTTTTTTGAGTTTTACCTCTTGCAATTTTGAGGAAAAAAACTGCCAATCAGAATTGTTCATTGGAGTTATATTTTCAATAAACCTTCTTATTTCGTTCATTTAAGATTCTTTTATCTAAAGGCTGGACTATGATTAGTGGGGCGCAGAAATCTGACGGATTTCCAGCTACGCGCTAAGCAAAATCCCAATGATTTTGTGACCTCATAAATATACATAGACCTTGACGTAAAAACCTAAATCCCGCATTATTATAGCCATTGTTAAGCCAGTTTTTATTTTAGAACATTCAATTTTCTAAGACAAAGAAGAGTTAAATCCAACCTTTTTTTAATGAAAGAATCAAAATTAAGCTCTTTTTTAGGCTCTAGATTTGTGGCAAATAAGTAAGTATCGTTTTTGAATTCAACAAACCCAACAAACCAACCATTGTATGCTTCGTTATTATTTGATAAACCAGATTTCCCACTAAGTTTATATTGGTCAGTTTCTTCAATGAGCATAATATTTCGCATTATACTCTCAGTTCTTTTTGAAATAGGAAGTTCAAAATTGTAAAGCCTTTTCAAGAAGTCGATTTGTTGCATTTGACTTATTCTTGATGCCCCTTCTAACCAAAATTTATCGATGTTGGTAGCGTCAATTTCTAGATTCCCATAGTTAAGTTTGGATACATAATCGTTCATTCTTTTTGAACCAACTTTTCTTGCAACTTCTTGATAACAATGAACACAAGAAAATTGAAAAGCATCTCTAAGAATTAGGTCTTGTTCCCAATTTTTTAACCATTTTTTTTCCCCGTCCCATTTAAATATGACACTATCATTTTCAATGACACCAGTTTCAAGTCCGATAATTGAATTTGCGATTTTGAATGTAGATGCTGGTAAATTTCCTTTGTTTGACCATTCAAAGTCATTTGAATAATATACGTCTTGGTTTAAGTCGTAAATTAATATTGAACCAATAACATCAGAAGAATCAATAATTGACTGAAATTCAGGTTTTATGATGTTCTTATTTGCCGATTGCTCTTTATTTATGGTAGTGATTCCTTTGTTTTCTTTGCAGGAAATAAAGAGAATTAAAAATACTGCTATCGATGTTATTCTCATTTTTTATAATGGTGCTACGGTTAGTATATGAAAAGTAGGCGATTTTAAAGCACCGAATTTTCAGTTAAGCACAAAGTTTGATACGATTTAAAACGTTTGATTTTATTACTTATCCGCCTATTTTTTATATACATTGTTACCATACGTTTTTTTTACTATATAGGTCAAGTATCTTTTTCAGTCCAGTCATATTCCATATATTTTGCAGTTTTCAAAGCAACGTCTTTCCCATGAAGATTTTCAATTATGTGAAAGGACAAATCAATTCCTGCTGAAATTCCACCAGAGGTAAAAATTTTATCAAATCCTACGAACCTTTTAGATTTCTGTGGAATACCAGTAGGTACAATTTCCAACATATGGTCATAAACTTCGTGATGAGTGCAGTAAGGTTGATTGTCCAGTAGTCCTAAAGTACCAAGTAATCTTGAGCCTGAACATATGCTAGCGGTAATCAAACTGTTCTTATGTACTTCTTTAATCCAATTCAGGGTTTCAATTTCTTTCATTTGATTCCTAGTCCCAGCTCCACCAGCAACTATCAAAATATCAATCTTCGGTGCGTTTTCAATATTGTATTTAGAGTTGACGGAAAGTCCATTGACCGCAGAAATGGGTTCGGTTTTTTTGGCAACTGTAAATACATCGAAAAGCTCGAAATTATTTAGCTCAGAAGTAACGGAAAATACCTCAAAAGGCCCTGCAAAGTCCAGTACTTCTACATTGTCAAAAATTAAAATTCCAACTGTTTTCTTCATGATTTGTATTTGTTTTTAAATGTATGGTAACGGTTGAGCTATGAACAGTTCGGTAGCAAACTAGCGTTTGCTTTCCGCCACGCACATAGCGAAAACTTATTGGTTGATTTATTTTTTCTTGTCCTGAGTGAAATCCATATGATTTTGCGGACTTCATAAAAATACACAAACCTTTCCATTAAGCCCGAAGCCCGTATTGTTTAAAGGTTGTGTTGGTAGTAGTTTTTATTTCCCATATTCTCAAAGTCTGTTTGATAATGCTTAGTCCTCAAAGAATGCTTTAATGTATGAGTTAGTTTCATTAGGATATTGAAAATGCGGAGCATGGCCGGCTTCTGGCATGACAATGAGCCTTAATGTTGGCGCTTTGCCAAGCATTGGATACCAGTTTTCTAACGAAAATGAGATATCATTATCACCAGATAAAACCAAAATAGGAATGTTTGTGTTTTGATATGCGGTTCTAAAATTATCCGAGTCTTCAGCAATCGCATTTTTTGAGGCAAAATATCTATTGAATACTTCTTGGCTTGAAGGTACTTTACTAAGGTCAAATCTTTTTGCTAATCGCTGTATAGATTTTTCTGCCGCAGTACTACTTTTCTTTGAGCTTGGCTCAAAAAACAACACTAGAAAATCGTCATCAGTATTTACTGGTTTTAATGCTCTTTCAAAGAACTCTTTCTTAAACGGCAACTCATTTTTTCCAATGGGATTATTACCAATTATAACAGTTTTTAATATTCTTGAAGGATTTAGAAACATCGTATACTGAGCTACCCAGCCGCCATAAGACCATCCTAAAACATTAAATTGTTCTATATCTAGATAGTCTGCAAGTTTTATAACATCATTTGCAACATCTTTAATAGCTAAAGGTAATTCTCCTTCAGAATAGCCAATACCACAATAGTCAAAAGTAATAACGGTATTATGTTTTGCTAATAAATCAAGAAATAAAGGGTCCCAAGTGTCTAATGTTCCTCTAAATCTATTTAGTAAAATTAATGGTTGTCCAATACCAAATTTTCTATACGCAATTTGATTATTATCAATGTTTGCAAATTGAGTATGAACGGTAAGTGCATTCTCTTTCATAATTATTCTTTTATATTTGTATTTTACTTGCAAAATGCAAGTGTAAATATAAATCAATCTACTTGCATTGTGCAAGTGAATTTGCGTTAAATTTTATGAAAGCACCAAAAAGAAGGTCTCAATGTCCCATAAGTTCTTCACTTGAAGTTTGGGGAGACAAATGGTCATTATTGATAGTTAGAGACCTAATGTTTAATAAAAGATTTACTTATGGAGATTTTTTAAAATCTGAAGAGAAAATTTCAACAAATATTTTAGCGGCTAGATTACTAATGCTAGAAAAGAATGATTTGATTGAAAAATTGGAACATCCTGATAGTAAAGCCAAAGTACTATACCAATTGACCCAAAAAGGCATAGATTTAATTCCGGTAATTGTAGAAATTAATTTATGGGCAGAAAAGTATTTTCAATTATCGGAGGAAAAGAAGTTTCTAATAAAAGAGATAAAATCAAATAAAGAGAAATTTATTTCAAACTCAATTAATAGCTTGCTTAAAGACTAGGTTTAAATTACTATCAACGGTTTAGCTATGCTTAGTTGCGACAATTTAGCACTCAATTTTATAAGTGCAAAGCCAAGTTTGGGAAATCGGAGATTTTTCCAAAGAAACAGAGAACTAAGCAATTAAGTATAGCCGTTGTAACAGGCAGAATTTATTTCAGTTCAGCATTTTGTTCAAAATAGCGTTTACGTGAATTTTAGTCGTATTAAACACTTTTAACTTGTCAAAATCTTCTTGTTCAAGTATTAGTGGTAATTCAGTTCCACCTAATACAATTCCTTCGATATTTTCATTGACTTGTAATTCATTTATTATTCGAATGAGTTGTTTTTTTGTTTCGGGAACGATTTTGTTAAAAACTAATTCTCCCATATATTTTTCGTGAATATAGTTTTGGTTTTCCTCATTTGGAATTACTATTTTAATTCCATTTTTCTCTCCTGATTTTTGGTAAAATCCTTTGCTCATTGTTGATTTTGTTCCTAGCAAACCAACTTTTTTAATTCCTGTGTTTTTTATTGCATTAGACGTTTCCTCAACTATACTTATCATTTTCGTGTTTACAGATTTAGCTAGTTTGTCAAAAACTAAATGAGGTGTATTTGATGCTAATGCAATATAATCTACATTCGATTTTTCTAATATTTTGATTTTACTTTTTAAAAACGCTACCAATTCATCTAATTGATTAGTAAAAATATAATTAAGCATTTCTGTCATATCCACGCTTTGAATAAGAATTTCTGGATATTGATTTGTGTTCAATCTCTCTCTAAATGTCTTTATCAACAATCTGTAGTATTCGATAGTTGATTCAGGTCCAATTCCACCAATTATTCCGATTTTATTCATATACTTTTTTTCTTTGCCTATAACGTGTTTGTATATGGCTTGTTGCGTGTTTAAATACCTAATTTAGCAAATACAAACCGAATAGAAAATCTGTGATGATTTTTGTAAGTAGGCTCGAACTAGCATTAAATTATATACGTTGTTAGCCAACGTATTTTTTGAGGATCATTGCCGAACAATGACCACCAAAACCAAAACTGTTACTTAAAGCATAATTAACTTTTTTCGAAGACGTTTCTCCTAATGACAGGTTTAATTCCTTCGGTATGTTTTTATCAATTTCTGTTGTATTGATTGTTAGTGGTATCAAATCTGTTTTCACGGATAAACAAGTCGATATTGCTTCTATAGCACCTGTTCCACCTAGTAAATGTCCGGTCATAGATTTAGAAGCACTAATTTGTACTTTTTCAATACTAGATTTAAACAGTCTTTCGATTGCTTTTATTTCAGATAAATCTCCTAAACCAGTTGATGTTGCGTGTGCGTTTATGTATTCAATTTCATTTGGTGTTATTTTGGCTTCTTTTATTCCGTTTTCCATTGCTAAATATGCTCCTAATCCTTCGGGGTGTGTTCCAGTTATATGATAAGCATCTGAACTTTCTCCTCCACCAACAATTTCCGCATAAATATTGGCATTTCTTTTCAATGCCGAATCAAGACTTTCTGTAATTAGAGCTCCTGCACCTTCTCCAACAACAAAACCATCTCTATTTGTGTCGAATGGTTTTGAAGCGGAACTAAAATTTTCATTGTTGGTGGACATTGCTTTCATAGCATTAAATCCTCCAATCGAAGATTCTGTAATAGGTGCTTCTGAACCACCCGCGATAATAATATCTGCTTTTCCTAACCTGATATAATTAAAGGATTGAATAATGCTTTGTGTTGATGAAGCACAAGCGGTAACAGGGCAATAATTGACACCTCTTAACCCATTGTTTATTGATATTATACCAGACAAACCATTGGATATTATTTTAGGTATAAAAAACGGATTAAAACGAGGGTTGAAATTTCCATTTGTATAATCAATTATTTCCTTTTCAAAGGTTTCAAAGCCACCAATGCCACTCGAAAAAATCACACCAATTCTATTAGTATCCAATTTTGAAAAATCCAGATTAGCATCTTTGATGGCTTCTTCTGCTGAGATTAATCCATATTGACTAAACCTATCAAGTTTTCTAGCTTCCTTACGGTCAAAATAATCTAAAGCGTCATAGTCTTTTATTTCACAAGCGAATTGAGTTTTGAATTTGCTTGCATCAAAACGTGTGATTTTATTTGCACCAGAAATTCCTTTCAATAGATTTTCCCAATACTGTTTTACATTTTTTCCAATAGGTGTAATTGCTCCTAGTCCAGTTATTACTACTCTTTTCATATTTATATATCTATATCATATACCTTACGGTATATGAGTGATTAAATTTTTTTACTTCTGTTTTAATTGTAAAATTTCTGTTTCTAGATGTTCTATGTTATTTAATAATATCTCTGGTTTATTCAATATTTTTGCCAATAAAATGCTACCCTCAATTATAGCAATCATTCGATACGAAAATAGGTCGATATCTATTTCTTTTAGTTCGTTTTTATTAACTCCTTCAATTAAGATTGATACAATTTTTTTGTGCCAATTATGAATTGTTTTTACAACTTCTTTTTTTAATAATTCATTTCCATCATCAGTATCAACAGCAGTATTTAATATTGCACAACCTCCATTCTTAAAAATTGGTTTAAATGATGTTTTATAATGATTTAGAAATGCAATTAATTTATTTGCTGAATTATCTTCTTTTTCAATTTTGTTAATTATTTGACGAGTTTGAAATTTATAATTGAATTTAAAGGCTTCTAAAGCAACTTCATTTTTATCTTTGAAATTACCATAAATACTGCCTTTAGTTAATCCAGTAGCATTGGTTAAATCTGACAAATACGTTCCTGTATATCCCTTTTTATTGAATATAGAAGCAGTCTTTTCAATTATTAATTGTCTAGTTTTTTCTGACCTTACCATTGTACTAATATACTCTACGGTATATGAGTTTCCAAATTTTTGTATCGATTTTGATTTTTTTCTATGATTTTCATTGGTTGCTTGAATAAATTGGTTAGAACTAGCAATCAATTATATACGGTGTTAGCAATAGTTTTTTCTATTTGTTCGTTAAAGTTTCTATAATAACTTCTAATCTGTTCAATGCAGAACCCCAACCATTATAGAATCCCATCTCTTCCTGTTGTTTACAATATTCAGGTGTAGCGTGAATAACACTAAAAGTAAATTTTGTTTTATCTCCATCTGCTTCAAAGTAGGTTTGAAGCTCAACATTTTCAGTCATAGGTTTAAAATCGGCAGAAGTAATTATTTTCTTCAACTCTTCAATTTCCTTATATGTTCCTTCTGATATAAATTCGTTACCATCAGGCATAGGCATTGAGTATTTCCATTTTCCTCCAACTTCAAAATTATGTTCTATAACTTTAATATTCATACCATTTGGTGCCCACCATTTTAATATGTGTTCAGATTGTGTCCAAGCATCCCAAACTAATTTTATAGGTGCGTTAAATGTTTTCTCAATTGTTAGGGTTCTGTTTGCTAAATCGCTCATTTTTTTTCGTTTTTTGTTTGTATTTGATTAATGTAATTTTCAAAGGAATCTATTCTGTCTTCCCATAACTTATTGTACTGTTTTATCCATAAAAAAGCAGGAATCAATTTTTGAGGCTGGATTATACATATACGCTCTCTTCCAATTTGGTTGAAATCGATTATTCCACATTCGTTTAGTATTTTTAAGTGTTTAGAGATCGCAGGTCTGCTGATTTCAAACTTTTCTGCTACTTCGTTTACACTTAAAGTTTCAGTTGCAAGTAGTTCAATAATATTTCTTCTAACTGGGTCTGCAATTGCTTGGAAAACATCTCTTCTCATAAATAGTGTAACTGTTCGGTTACAAATATATATGTAATCATTCAGTTACACAAAATAGTTCTCTAAAAAAAATAGTTATTGTTTCGGATGTTTGTATATCGCACCAAATGTGCTACATCGTCTAAGCTATGATTAGTTGCGGTGTGAAATCCGACAGGATTTCGGCCCGCAGACTAAACATATTAAATAAGAGTGAATTTTCCGAAGGGAAATCCGACCGCAATTAATTATAGGTGTTGTTGTAAGTAGTTTTATTATTTATTGGTGGCTTTTTCGATTTCCGATATAACCTTTTCCATTTTAGATTTTACATACTGAACCTGAAAAGCTGTAATACTATCGGTAAATCCATTTCTCCAATAAAAACTAATTTCCGGATTTTCTTTATGTACTAGTACTTCTATTGGAATACCTTCCTCTAAATCCATAAATGAAAGGTCCTCTGAGTTTTTTAAGATTAAAGAATCGTTTATAAAGTATTCGAATTGGATTTCCTTCATATAAGGATTATCCATAATTGTACTAGTCATTTTTGCAGAAACAACAATCCCTTGAGCTTTATAAAATTCATTTTCGTGATACTCTTCAAATGATTTTTCCCGACAAGAAATAGTGGTAAAAAATAATAAACCAACTAGATAAATGAATAATGGAGTCCTATCAAACATTAGGTTTTTCAAATTACTTACAACGATTTAGCGACATTATAAATATACACAGACCTTTCGTTTTTGCCCGAAAGTCCGCATTACGATTAGGCATTGTTAGCTGTAGTATTTTTATTCGTGATACTGAGTTATAATGATGTCCTTATCTCGGCACCACTTTATTACATTCCCATTTTCATCTATTAATAGAAAGTATTCAATTTTCCATTTTTTATGGTGTTCAACGATGTTAACGATATACTTATCAAGCTCATTTTTTTTATAATATGGCATTGAAATCCGCAAGTATGGGTAGCTTTCAGTTTTTGAATTTTTTATCCGGAATTGTTTTTTATCTACTCCGTCATAGTTCATTAACTGAGTATAAAAATCAAAATCCGTCTCTTTTTCGGCATAAGAGCTCAAAATCTGCAAATTCGTTTTTTCATCAAGAAAATCGCCAGTAAGACATTCGTCCACTTGAAATCTGTAATAATGAGGATGCAAGTCCACCGCATATTTTGCAATCCGAATTTTCTTTTCGGAAGGATATTTTTCAATAATAGTGTCCTTGTAAAAATCAAACGCGATTTGTTCAAAAAAAGGCAGTTCAACTTGGCTAAAACCTAAATTGAAACCTAAAACCATAAATATAATCGCAACTTTTTTCATATTACAGCTAACGGTCTTGTATAACCTTCAGTTACGGTTTTATATGCGTTTATTTTCGGTTTAGAACTGACGTTAGCAATTCCGAGTGGATTCGGACGTAGTCGAATCCGCCGTAATTGCGGTTATACATTGTTAGCACCAGTATTTTTTTTCGTTTTCATTCGATAGACTAAATATAAAAATAAAACCAGAATTATCGTAAACTTAAAAATCAGCCCCAATAAGTTCTCTCCATTTATGAAGTAGTCCGATGATGTTGTTAATAAAGTTAAGGTTTGTGAATAAATCACAATTCCGATACAGACCAATGAAAATATCAACTGATTTTTAAAATTCGCTCCAATAACTATTGCAAAGCAAACCAGAAATAAAGTCAGAAAACTATTTAAATATCGGGTGTTTTTTGTCCAATTAGATTTTCTTAATTGCTTTGTCAAGAGGGTATTCTTTCTTATTTCGTTTTTTAATTGAAATAAATCTCTGCGATTAATTTCTGTTGTCAACTCGTTTTTTGAGATTCCATATTCTTTAAGTTCCGTTTTTGAAAAGTCACTTTGAATTATGCTATCAGGAATTTTTTTAAACAAGTTAGAGATGATTTTCTTTTGAGACTTATTTTCAGTTTCTAAAGAGTCAGAATATTGGTTTATAAGTCCAATACTCATCATATCAACATTGGTTTTTTTGTATTCAGTAGCTTTTTCAATTCTTTCTTGTGACGTAAATGGTTCTTTTCTTGCGTTTTCATATCTATCCAAGAATGATGTCATTCGCACTTTTGGCACCACAGTATTAGATAGTAAGAATATTAGTCCGCCAAAGATTAGTGATGCAATTAGTCCGAATTGGAAAAATTTTAAGACAGAAATTTTCTCTTTTATTAATTCCGCTGTAACCAAGATTAAGGCAATGAAAACACCAAAATTAATTACTGCTGGTATTTGACTAGAACTAAAAAGTATTCCATTCGTTAGGTCAAATCCAAATTCGCTAAAATATAAGCTGATGGTCTCAACAACTAAAAACAAGTAGTAAACTAAACCACTTATTATAAAATACGATATAAATTTTCGCAGGATTTTTGTCATATTGGTGCTAACGGACTTGTGTATGAAACGTAGCGTGAAAAAAGACACAAACTTTTCGGATTAGCACAGAGCCGAATTTTTATATTTTGTTTTTAATTTTTCTCTTTTTAAAAGCCAAATTAAAAATTTGGCGGACTTTCTAAATATACACAAACCTTTCGGTTAGGCACTTATTAGCTATGTTTTATACACCGTGTTACCTGCTGGCTTTATTCATTTATAGATTCTAATTCCGTTTTCATTCGTTTTCCGCAATCAGTTAGTCTTTTCATAAGAGTAGAGTCAACTATAATTGAAACAACTTTGTTTTCTGCAATTTTTTTAAATTCATATTTATTCAAAGAATTGCTTTCGTAAATAGTATCAGAATATGTCATTTTGCTTGGGTCATATTCAACTTTATCAGGCGGATAATTTTTCTCGTATTTTCCCCATTCTGCAAAATATTCTCCATATTTTATTTTTAATATTTCGTCTCCTTTCCAATATATTTTTTTGCTTGAAAATCCTAATTCTGCTCCATATTTCGAATCAATTAATTTTAATTCATCTTTGTAATAATATCCATCAAGTCCACCACCACAATATGACATATTTGGATAAAACTTTTTAGTCAAAATTCCATTGTCAAAAAGTGAGTCAATTTCAGCTATTTTAAAATCGGTCAATTTCGTTTTCTGCTCTTGTTTAATTTCTTTTTTAAGGTCAGATTTTAATTCAACCGATTCTTTTCCTGTTTCGGTCCTACAGGAACTTAAAGTCAAAATCAGGAATATTAATTTTAAACTGTTCTTCATTTTTAGCTTGCAGGTAACGGTTGAGCTCGTATGTTTGGTTCTTAGTTTGAAGATACTATAATTATATA
>TARA_R110001632_G_scaffold233172_2_pt1 | contig 22718 bp, 20 predicted proteins | sample TARA_R110001632 | Tara Oceans TARA_R110001632 (sample SAMEA4398266) | marine metagenome | biome: Polar Biome; feature: [SRF] surface water layer (ENVO:00010504); material: water (ENVO:00002006), including particulate matter (ENVO:01000060) such as... | depth 5 m
ATTTCTTATGTTTATAATTGGCTTTCTAATAATGATATAGGAACTCAGTCAAATGAAGATTATGCCTTCAGTACTTCCTGTTATGCTGCTTTCTGCTTTTTCCATTAATGCCAGTGCTGCAGACTGTGGTTCCTTTACCATAGCTGACATGAACTGGAACTCCGCAAGTCTGATTGCCCACGTTGATCAATTCATTCTTAATAACGGCTATCAGTGTGATGCCGAGCTTATCGCTGGTGATAGTGTCCCAACGGGCGTCTCGATGATTGAAAAGGGCAAGCCCGATGTTGCGCCCGAGCTTTGGACCAACGGTATAAAAGAAGCGTTGGATAAAGGCGTGGCTGAAAAACGCCTTCGCTACGCTGGAAAATCCTTGATTGATGGTGGTGAAGAAGGCTTTTGGGTTCCCGCTTATTTAGTCAAAAAACACCCAGAAATGGCCACCATTGAAGGTGTTATCAAGCATGCAGATTTATTTGTCCACCCTGAAAGCGATACCAAGCACGCATTTTATGGCTGTCCTGCAGGATGGACATGCCAGATTACGGCAGAGCATCTTTTTAACGCGCTTAAACTAGACGAAAGTGGTTTTGAACTGATTGATCCAGGCTCTGGTGCGGGGCTCGCCGGTACCATTTCTAAAGCCCACGATCGAAACCAAGCTTGGTTTGGTTACTACTGGTCACCGACTCCTGTATTGGGCAAGTACAACATGGTGAAAGTGGACTTTGGCAGTGGTGCAGACGTAGAGGAATATCGTAACTGTACGACTCAGCCAGACTGCGTGTCGCCAAAAGTGACCATGTACCCACCTTCTCCGGTACAAACGATAACGACAGAATCATTTGCTCAACGTGAGCCACAAGCCTTTGAATACTTCGCAAAACGCGGCTTTACCAACCAACAAATGAGTACGTTATTAGCGTGGATGGAAGACAATCAAGCAGACGGTGAAGCGGCTATGTATCACTTTTTAGAGCAGTATCCTAAAACGTGGAAAGCATGGGTTTCTAGTGACGTTGCTGCGAAAGTAGAAAAGGCTCTCTAATTTTTAGCCTTCACTCGCTCCTTCTCGCTTTTCAAGGAGGAGCGGTGTTTCAGCCATCAATACGCTTCATACCTTCATCACGCGGCACCTGACGCTAGCTTTTATTTAGACAGTGATGCTACTCTTTTGGTATATGGCTGGATGCTAGGAGAGAGAGATTGTTTAATCCCAATTATTATTTATTGGTCACTGCCTTTTTTGTTTTCTTGAGCGTGATGACCAGCGCTGTGTACTTTAAGTTGGCTTGGGCATGGTTTGCCTTGTCGTTCTTTGCTGTCAGCCTTGCTTACCTTCTCAACAAACCGACTATTTTTCGTAAACGTTCCAATGGCACTGTGCCTATTTATATCCGCTGGGTATTTATGCCTTTTTTATGGAGCACTCAGCTTTATAACAGCTGGGCGAGAAGCACGGATACGGTCCCTGCATTACAAAAAATAGATGAGGGTTTGTACCTTGCAAGACGACTGTTTCCTTCCGATATCCATGACATAAAAAACGAAAACATCAGTGCGGTGTTAGATGTCACGGCGGAGTTCAGCTCGATGAACTGGATAGCTTTTCAAGCCGATATAGATTATTTAAACATTCCCATTCTTGATCATTCTGTTCCTTCTGATACACAAATACAGCGCGCGCTAAACTGGATTCACACTCACCGCAAAACAGGTCGCTCGGTAGTAGTGCATTGCGCCTTAGGCCGTGGTCGTTCTGTTTTTATGATGGCGGCGTACTTGCTTAGTCAGAACCCTACATCTTCACCCGCTGAGGTGATGAATAAAGTACGCGCTATTCGCCAAACTGCGCGGCTTAACAAACGCCAGTTTAAGCATTTAACGCAAGCGTTAGACGACAAACGCTTGGTGGTTCGCAATACAGCATGGTTGATCGCGAACCCTGTGTCTGGAAGGCGCCAGTGGGAAGAAGATCAAGAGACGATTTTGCGCTATTTATCTGCCTACTTTGATATAACGGTCAAAACAACGACACCAGAAATAAACGGCACGGTACTGGCTAAAGAGGCGGTAAAAACATCGCCTGATATGGTGATTGCTTGTGGCGGTGATGGCACCATTACCGAGGTAGCGGCGGCGCTAGTAGGAACCCATATTAAGCTGGGTATTATTCCTTTTGGTACCGCGAATGCCTTAAGCCACGTGCTGTGCGGGACTTTGTCGAAAGTCGCCTCACTGGAAACCATGTGCTTGAATTTGATCGACGGCTGCGAGCAACGGATCGACACCGCCACCTGTAATGGCGAGTTAATGCTGTTACTTGCTGGGGTTGGATTTGAGCAACAAATGATTGAAAAAGCCGACCGAAGCAAAAAGAACACCAGTGGTCAGCTCGCCTATTTACAAGGCTTGTGGGAAGCCATTGGTCAGAATGAGGTCCATGAGTTTACCGTACAACTGAACGATGACGAACCGTTTACCATCAAGACTCCGAGCTTAACCATTGCCAATGCCGCGCCTATCACCACCTTGTTAGCACAAGGGAAAGGCGTTCCGAATATCATGGATGGCAAATTGGACTTAACCTGGCTAGATCCTGAGCGTATGCAGATTTTAAATTTGGCGGAATTAGCCTTGCTAGGGATGGGGGACCGAAATGAAGACAGTGACACGCCAGAAGGTAACAACGGTGTGTTTCATCGTACGGCTCAGCGGGTCACGGTAGATATAAGCCAAGTCGGCCATTATGTAGTCGACGGTGAAGAGCGCCAAGCAGATAAGCTTAAAGTCGTGGTGAAACCTCAATCTTTGAGTGTCGTCGTACCAGAGTCTGCACTGGGCTAAAGACTACACTTGCGTTTGTCTTTTTTTACAATCCAAAAAAAACCAGCAATCACCCTTAGTCTGTGAATGCTGGCTTTCGATTTTTCTCGGTCTTACATCGACCGTTTATCTTAGTGTTGAGCCGTCACTTTTAGTGCTTTCATTTCGTCGTGGCACTCTTTCATTCTAACTTTGACGCGTTGAAGCGTGACTTCACAATCCTGCGCTTGTTTTTTCTCTAACGCAGCGTCGATTTCGACTAGCACCTTATCTTCCACTTCTTCTAGCTGATCAACATAAGTGAAGGTGGAGTCACTAGAGATCTTAGACAATAGCTTGGTATACGCTTGGCGCGCTTTTACCGCATTGCTGGTGTCGCTTTCTGGATACCCATCTTCTTGGACGGCGAATTTTTGCAGTTCTGCAACCGCTTCTTCTTTAGCGCTGATCATGCGATCAAAGAAGGCTTGATAAGTGGTGTTGTCCAATTTAGTTGTCGCTTCTTGGTAGAATTCAATGCCGCCGTTCATCACTTTTATAATGTCTGAAATATGATTTGTTTGAGCCGTTTGAGTTTGCATGTTTCCTCCTGATTAGCGTTTCGTTGACTTCGTTTTCATAATGACATTTATCCTAATGACATCATTCAGTCGCTCTTTTTTCCTAGTCTCTTTCTTGCTAAATAGAGCGCACTTAGGGAAAAGAGACGACTTTACTATGAGTGTTAAGCAGCCTCTTTTTGCAGTACTTTCATTTCGTCGTGACACTCTTTCATTCTGACTTTGATCCGCTGAAGCGTGACTTCACATTCCTGCTTTTGCTCTCTTTCCAGAGCAAGGTCGAGCTCTTCTAGCACTTTGTCTTCCACTTCTTCTAATTGATCAATGTAAGTAAAGGCGGTGGAATCGCTGGAAACCTTAGATAGCAAATTGGTGTAAGCTTGACGCATTTTCACCACATTACTGGTATCGGTCTCTGGTTTCCCTTGTTCTTGGACAGCGAATTGCTGTAGCTCTGCCGCAGCTTCTTGTTTGGCGCTGATCATGCGATCAAAGAAGGCTTGGTACGTGGCGGTATCCAGTTTGATTTTCGCTTCTTGGTAGAATTCAATGCCACCATTCATCACTTTTATAATGTTTGTAATGTGCTTAACTTGATCTGTTTGAGTTTGCATGTTTCCTCCTGATTAGCGTTTTGTTTATGTCGTTTTGCTGATTACATAGTTGGCGATAGAGCCCATAAAAACAACCAAGTTTCTGGGAATACACATAGACTCCATACTTTGTGCAAGAAGTAGAGACTCTTTTACAATCCCCATTTTTCTTAAAATTTGTAGCGGTTTTATTATTCACACTTAAGCCTCAACCCTTGATCTAAGGCAGCTTGCACGCCTTTCAAATGTGCCACTATGGTGAAAAGCATGTATTGCTGATCCCTGCCACCACGAAAGGAAATGTGTGATGATTGATAAAACACTGTCTACGTTTGATATTCCTACGACCGCGCCAGAAGGCTTTGAACACGAGCCGGATGCAACACGCGATTTCTGGCATCATCAACCGCTAAACACCCTACCGCCATACGATTTTATTGCGCCATACGCGCGTCATAAAACCTTGCCCACGCCCGGAGTAGAAAATCGCAACGCGTGGATTATTGGTGGAGGCATTGGCGGTCTTGCGGCGGCGTTTTATCTGATTCGTGATGGACACATGCCCGCTGAAAACATCACCATATTTGAAGAAATGGATGTGGAAGGCGGTTCTATGGACGGTTCTGGCAACCCTGAAGAGGGCTATATTATCCGTGGTGGCCGCGAGATGAACTGGAACTACGATACCTTGTGGGATCTATTTCAAGACATTCCTGCGGTGGAACTACCAGAAGGCTATTCTGTACTTGATGAATACCGCCTTATTAATGACAACGATCCAAACTATTCCAAAGCGCGTTTGATGCATAAATGTGGCACGCTGTTGGACTCGAGTGATTTTGGTCTAAACAAATCTCAGCAATGGGAATTGATTCGTTTGATGCTAAAACGCAAAGAAACACTCGACGACATCAGCATCGAGGATTATTTCAGTGATGGGTTCTTAAAAAGCCACTTTTGGTTCCTTTTCCGATCAATGTTTGCCTTTAAAAATTGCCACAGTCTGCTGGAAACCAAACTGTATTTACACCGCCTACTCGACTCAATTGATGGCTTTGGCGATTTGTCCTCTTTGGTTTTTCCTAAATACAATCAGTACGATACCTTCATCAAACCCTTGGCGGATTTTCTACGCGACAAAGGCGTTACCTTTCAATTTAACACTCGCGTGAATGACCTTGATCTCTCGCTTTCGGGCGATAAAAAAACCATCACCGGCATCCAAGCCGAGGTAACCAACAACGGCAAAACAGAAACTCAGCGTATCAACGTCGGGTTAGGGGATATAGTCTTTGCGCTGACAGGGTCAATGACAGAACACACCGCTTATGGCGATATGAACACGGTTCCAGAACTTGATTGTGGCAGACATGATCCGGGTGAACACAGCGGATGGTCTTTATGGAAGAATCTGGCGAAAAAATCCCCTGTATTTGGTAAGCCAGAAAAGTTCTATGGGGACGTAGAAAAATCCATTTGGGAATCTGCGACACTAACGTGCAAACCCTCTCCTTTGATCGACAAGTTGAAAGCCTTGTCTGTCAACGATCCGTATTCTGGTCGTGCAGTCACAGGTGGCATCATCACGATTACGGACTCTAATTGGCTGCTGAGTGTGACTTGCAACCGTCAGCCGCATTTCCTAGACCAGCCTGACGATACGCTAGTGCTTTGGGTCTATGGATTATTAATGGACAAGCAAGGTAATCGCATTCAAAAAACCATGGCACAATGTACTGGCAAAGACATTCTCACTGAGCTTTGTTATCACCTTGGCATTGAAGATCAGTTGGATGAGATTGTTGCCAATACCAAAGTGCGACTCGCACTGATGCCCTATATTACCTCGCAGTTTATGACACGAGCGGCGGGAGATCGCCCTAATGCTGTACCAGAAGGCTGTACTAATTTGGGTTTGATTGGGCAATTCGTAGAGACGCGTAACGATATTATTTTCACCATGGAAGCGTCTGTTCGTACCGCCCGCATTGGCGTGTATAAACTGCTAAATATCCCCAAACAAGTGCCGGATATTAGCCCAACGCAATACGATATTCGTAACTTGATCAAAGGCGCGCGGGCGTTAAACAGCGGGAAACCTTTTGTTGGCGAACGCCTGTTGCATCGTCTGCTCGACAACACGTACTTTGCGCATATTTTGCCGCCACTTCCTGAACCGGAAGAATCGAAGCAATCTCGTTTTGAAGAGGAAATGCACGAACTGCTCGGCAAAGGCAGCAGTGCCATGCATACATTCAGCGGCTGGGTTATATCGCTTAGAGAGAGCTTTTCAAGCAAGGATAAAAAATAAGAAGGAAGAGCACGCTAACGTGAAGGCTTAACCTGCCCATTTCACACAAACAAGTGACTAAGCGTATTCTGTAGAGAATCAGCTTAGTCACTTGATATAACCGCATACCGTTTACACGCCCCACTCAATTTTCTTTCTCTTGTCAGAGATGAGTGCCTTCAACCTACGAACACTTCTTGTTTCTACTGGTACTTTTTCTACCGGTACTTTTCTGCGGTGAACTCTCACTGCTATTTTAGTCAGACGCTTTTAATTTCAGCTTGTGTCCAACTTGAACAATAGCATCAAGCGCTGGAATCAACTCTTGACCAAACGCCGTCAGCTCATATTCAACAGAAGGTGGCGAGGTTGGAAGGACATTTCTGTTTATTAGTCCACGCGCCTTTAATTCCGTCAATCGAGTAGACAATACTTTGGCTGAAATCGGTGGAATATCCACTCTCAGTTCATTAAAGCGTCTTGGCTCCATGCGTAAACACCAAATAACGTTAGGAGCCCATGCGCCAGAAATAAGTGCCATACAGTCTGTCAGTGCACAGGGTTCTGGTGGAAGGGGACTTTTATTTTTTCGTAGTTTCAATGCCATAAAGGTAATCAAGTTACTGGAGAGAAACCTGATTTTATAGGTTACCTATGGTAACTAGCAATAGATTAGATACTATATATCTACTTATTCATTAATCGATGGACACATTATGAAGCTTTATTACAAAACAGGCGCATGCTCGATGGCGTCACACATCCTCCTAAACGAACTAAATTTGCCGTTTGAACTAGAAGAAGTGGATACCGATAAAGGCACGACTAGCCAAGGCATTCAATACAACACCATTAATCCAAACGGTTATGTTCCCGCACTAGGGTTTGATAATGGCGACGTACTCACTGAAAACATTGCGATACTTCAATATTTAGGCAATTTAAGCCCAGAACAGGCACTCATGCCTTCTAGCGATAGTTTTGAGCATACCCGTCTGCAAGAGCTTTTAGGTTACCTTGCCACGGAATTGCATAAAGCCTATAGCCCATTTTTTTCAAATATTGCCTTGAACGCTGACACAAAAAAACGAACGGAAGAAAAAATAGCCAAACGTATTGAGTCCATTGAAACTCGCTTAAAGGATGGTCGCCACTTTTTGATGGGGCAACATTATACGGTTGCGGATGCCTATGCATTTGTCATTTTGAATTGGTCTAATTTTATTGGCTTATCACTTCAGCGTTGGCCCTATACCGATGCTTTCATGCAAAGAGTCTATAACCGCCCAGCAACCCAGAAAGCCATGCTCGCTGAAGGCCTCATTAAAAGTGAGGCACTCTAATGGACGCATTCTCTGACATTACAACGGTACTCAATCGCTATTTTGACACACTCTATTACTGTGACCTTGATAAGTTCGATAAGGTGTTTCATGAACGGGCGATTTATATCACAGCAGATGAATCACCCACTTTGTGTTATGGAATGGGTGAATACCGAAAAATTATTGCACAACGAGAATCGCCTGCCTCCCGCCAAGAACCCAGAAAAGATTGTATTGATGGCATCGAATTGGCTGGTGAAAATACCGCCAGAGCCCGAGTTAGATGTGCCATCGGGTCGCGGAATTTTGTGGATTTCTTAACCCTAATTCGCGAGGGTGGTCAGTGGAAAATCATTGCGAAAGTCTTTCAAATTATAGAAAAATAGGAACGAAACATGCCCTACGTAAATATAAAAATCACCCGTGAAGGTGTTACACAAGATCAAAAATCCGCCCTAATCAAAGGCGTAACCGATTTATTAAAAGAGGTACTCGGCAAGTCACCAGCAACCACTTTTGTGGTCATCAATGAAGTCGATCTAGAAGACTGGGGAATAGGGGGTTTACCTGTAGAAGAGTATAGAAAAACGCTCGATAAACCCTAACAAAAGGGTTGTTTTAGCGAGACTCACCGAAGTATTGTACTGCGGTAAGCGTCTACTAAAAAAAGCGTAACCTCTAAAAAAGCATAATCACTAAAAAAGAGTCTCTACTAAAGTAGCGGCTCTTTTTTCAAACCAGCAATGCTTAAATGACAAATCATTGCGTGTGATGCCTTTTTTTGATGACGTAAGTAAGCACTTTTTCATACTCGTCGTTAAAGATATTTTCCAATAACGAATGCCAGCGGCGGCGGATTCACTCAAATATGTTTGAGTCGATCCTTAGTTAAGATAAAGCACCTTATTTAGATTAGAATGTTTGCTTAGACAAAAACCAATAACAAAAAAGCGGATTGATTCATCACAGAACAATAAGCGGAGTTGAAATGTCATTAAAGAAACTAGAAAAACTCTCGCAGGCAGCCAACACTTACAAAGCCATTTTGAATGCGATGGAAGAATGGGTTGTTATTGTCGACCATCAAGCAAAGATTTTTTTCATCAACCGACCTTATGCACGCTTTCTCGGTGTGAAGGCGGAGGATGTAAAGGGAAAAAAGGTCACCGACGTCATTGAAAACACTCGTATGCACATTACCGTGCAAACAGGCCAAGCGGAGCGATTGTCTTTTCAGAAGATTTTAGGCAGCAACATGATCGCCAGCCGGTTTCCTATCGTCGATCAAGGCGAGGTCATTGGCGCGGTGGGCACAGTAATTTTTCATGATACTCATGAATGGAAACAAATTAATAGCCACATAAAAGCCCTTCTGGCCGAGCAAGATTTTCAATACCAAAAAAGCATCGCCTCCGACAAGGTCAACACGGGCGCTAACTTTCACCTAAATGACATCATCGGTGACAGTCAGGTAATGAAGTCCTTGAGCGCCAAAGTCACGCAAGTGGCCTCTGGCGACGTAACCGTATTAATTCGTGGCGAATCTGGAACAGGGAAAGAGCTGTACGCCCACGCTATTCACCAGCTGTCTGATCGAGCGGAATTTCCATTTATTAAAGTCAATTGCGCCGCGATCCCAGAAAATTTGCTGGAAAGTGAATTATTCGGCTATGAAGAAGGCGCGTTTACCGGTGCAAAAAAAGGCGGCAAGCCCGGTAAATTCCAATTAGCCAATGGCGGGACTTTGTTTCTCGACGAGATCGGCGACTTACCTTTGTTGATGCAAGCCAAACTGCTTCGTGTATTACAAGACCGAGAAGTCGAGTCCGTGGGCGGCATAGGGTCAACCCCGTTGAATATTCGCCTGATTACCGCAACACATCGTCCATTAGAAAGCTTAATAGAAAGCGGGGATTTCAGAGAAGACCTTTACTATCGTATCAACGTGGTGGCGATTGACCTTCCTCCACTGCGAGAACGCCGCGAAGACATCGCCAAACTCGCCGATTTTTTCCTACAAAAGCTGTCTAGAAGAACGGGGCGCCGCGCCCCTAAACTCACCGTGCAAGCACTAACTGCTATGCTGGCGTACAACTGGCCAGGCAATATCCGCGAGCTTGAAAATGTAATGGAAGCGGCGTTCTACACCAGTCACGATAGAAAAATCCCGCTTTCATTATTACCCACACAACTGTCTCACACCGAAAGTCTATCGCCGCAAAGCCATGCGCCTCTTGGTATCATGCCACCTGCTGGCAGCCTAAAAGATCAGCTCAATGCAGCAGAGAGAAACATCATCAAAATAGCCCTAATCGAATGTGGCGACAACCGAACAAAAGCCGCGAAACAACTTGGTATCAGTAAATCTACTTTCTACGAAAAGCTCGATAAGCACGGAATAAGCTGATCATTCGGTTAGACACAATATGCAAAAAAATAGCAAGAAACACACTGCACCGTCCTAAAAATCGGACGGCGTCTTTTTTTCCGGACTACGGTTAGTGTGAAAGAGGTCTGTTTACTATAAAAACCGTCCAGTTTTCCGGAAAAATGCTTCTTCCATTTTTATAAAAAAACACAAAATTACGTTAACCATTTGAAAATAATGAAGTTTATTTTTATGGCACTCTTCTTGATAAGGCCATAGGCAGCACCATAGTTGCCTATGGCGTACACGGGACAAGCAATGCTCTCTACGATTTGAAAGAACACACAATAAAAATAATAGGATTAAAAAAATGAAAAATGCTTTGATAACAGCAACTTGCTTAACCACATTAAGCTTCGCGATGCCTTCTTATGCAGACTTCGACAAAGTCCGCTGGCAAGTACCCATGGCGTTCTCTTCATCCTTAACGGCACTGGGTGACACCATGCCGGAAGTGTCAAAAATGCTCAGTGACATGAGTGGCAAAAAAGTCAAACTTCAAGTGTTCGAACCCGGTTCGTTAATCCCTGCCCTGAGTATTTTTGATAACGTAAGCTCAGGCAATGTTTCTGCGGGTTACTCTTGGATGGGCTACGAATGGGGACAAATCCCAGCGGCGGCACTGTTTGGCGCAACACCATTTGGTCTTGAATCAAATGAATTTACCGCTTGGATGTATTATCACGACGGCGATAAAATGCTCAAAGAACTGTTCAAGCCTTACGATGTTTATCCTATTCTTTGTGGCACGATAAGCCCGGAAGCAGCGGGTTGGTTTCGAAAAGAAATCAAATCCGTTGATGATCTAAACGGTCTTAAATTCCGCGCAGCAGGTCTTGGCGGTGAAATCATGTCTGAATTCGGCATGTCGATCAATGTCTTCCCTGGGGGCGAACTGTATCAAGCCTTAGAAACCGGCGTTTTGGATGGCACTGAGTTCTCTATTCCTACGGTGGATGAGCAGCTTGGCTTTTATCAAGTGGCCAAACACTACTATCTTCCAGGCTGGCATCAGCCTTCGACTAACCAGTTCCTTTATATCAATATGGATGACTGGAATAAGCTCAACAAGCAAACGCAATCTTTGATCGAGAATACTTGTGTGGCCGCCAATACTCTGTCTATATCTAAATCAGAAGCGCTACAAGGTGGTGTATTGACTCGGTTTAAAGAAAAAGGCGTACAACTGCATCAGTATTCTCCTGAAATTTTGAACGCCTTTGAAGAAGCAACAGACAAAGTCATGGCGCGTCATTCTGCTGAGAACCCTGAATTCAACAAAATCTACTCTTCTATGAAAGCCTTCCAGAAAGAGCACAGCACTTGGAAAAAATTCGGCTACTTACCACGTGATTGGGGTACGAAATAACTCTATTTGAACTCTGTTAAGTGAGTCGGCACCTTATGGTGCCGACGTTTTTCACTGGGTGTATAAACCATCCGGAATCAAAGGGGAAAGACATGTCCGATCCATCGACTGAATTGAATTTAGCTGAAATCGAGGCGAAATTATCGCATTCCAATATTGCCGAGCTACCTCATACCAAGGTGTCACACTGTCTCGAATCTTTTATTGAAAAAATGGGCCAATGCATTTCTTGGATATGGTTAGCCTTAATGCTCCTAATCGTGGGCAATGCCCTAATGCGCTACTTTTTCAATACAACGTTTGTGGCGTTAGAGGAACTGCAATGGCACTTATACGCCGTTGGTTTCATGCTCGGCCTGTCCTACTGTTTTATTCACGATGGTCATGTTCGCGTCGATGCGCTGGCTGAACATTGGCCAATGAAACGAAGAGTGTGGGTCGAAATCGTTGGTATCAGCCTTTTATTATTGCCCTTTTGTTTTGTGATGTTTAGCTATGCCCTTCCCTTTGTTGAGCGGTCTTACCGACTAAACGAGGTATCACCATCTTTTGATGGTCTGCCAATGCGTTGGATTCTCAAGTCATTCATTTTGATCGCACTGGCTTTGTTGATCATGGCGGCCACTTCTCGCTGGCTTCGCTGTGTCGCTTTCCTTCGAGGCGTATCTACTCATAACCGCCATTCAAAAGGCTAATTTTCAGGGGAAGTTTGTGTTCGAAGCATATGAACTCTTAGTTATAGCCATGCTTGGCTGTTTTATTTTATTGATTTTTTCTGGCTTTCCAGTGGCTTGGATTCTCGCAGGGTTGGCGATTGTCTTCAGTGTCATTGGTGTTTTAACGTCTCAATATCTGGATTTGGACACCTATTATATGAACGATTGGCGCATTTACGGCACCATCGTCCAAAGGATTTATGCCCAAATGAGCAATTGGGTGCTCGTCGCCCTGCCTATGTTTATTTTCATGGGACTCATGCTGGAACGTTCCGGTGTCGCTGAACGCTTGATGGTGAACTTTGTTAATTTGTTTGGTCGATTTCGAGGCGGGCTTGGAGTGGCCGTCATTTTAATCGGTATCTTGTTTGCGGCGTCAACGGGCATCGTTGGTGCGTCGGTGGTGTTGCTGGCCATGTTGTCTATGCCAGTGATGTTAGAGCAAAAATATTCGCCTTCCTTCGCCAGTGGTATTGTTGCTTCGTCGGGAACCTTGGGGATTTTGATTCCGCCTAGCATCATGTTGATCATCATGGCGGATCAACTGTCTCTCTCCGTCGGTAACTTATTTATGGGCGCGCTCATTCCGGGCCTATTACTCGGCGCCTTGTACATCGTCTATGTCATCCTTTCCGCCATATTTAACCCATCAGTCTGCCAACCTCCGCAGAATTTACCACCCGTTACCATGGGGTTAATCTGGTCTGCATTAAAGGCTGTTTTTCCGCCTCTCGCTCTTATTCTTTCGGTTTTGGGCTCTATTTTTATGGGGATTGTGTCGCCAACCGAAGCCGCTGGCGTTGGGGCATTAGGCGCGACGATATTGGCTATTTTAAATAAACGTTTCAACATGAAGATGCTGGCTGAAGTGTGCCGTAAAACCACCATTACGACTTCCTTTGTATTCGGAATATTCTTAGGCGCAACGGCCTTTGCGGTGGTATTAAGAACACTTGGTGGCGATGAGTTCATCAGCGATTTATTGCAAAGCATTCCCTTGTCACCCGCAGGCATCATCGTGGTCATCCTTTTGATCGCTTTTGTCGCTGGCTTTTTCTTAGATTGGCTGGAAATCAGTTTGATCCTACTGCCCCTTGTCGGACCCGTCGTTGTCGCATTAGATTTCAATTTGGTGTGGTTTGTAGTGTTGTTTGCTTTGGCACTACAAACCTCTTTTTTAACGCCTCCTGTTGGCTTCTCTCTTTTCTACCTCAAGGGTGTCGCACCCCCTGGCGTGACCACATTGCACATATACAAAGGCGTTATTCCATTTGTCCTTTTGCAGTTGTTGGCGGTACTTTTGGTCTTCTTATTTCCAGACCTCGTCCTTTGGTTACCAGAAGTAATTTACGGTTAGCCGCTTGCTTTCCAGTTTGGAGAATAAAAAAATGAACAATAAAACAGTCTTAATTACGGGAGCGGCCAGTGGCATAGGGTTAGAGATTGCCCATGCATTTCTCAAATCCAATATGAATGTCGCCATTTTAGATTTCAGTCAAAGTGCAATCGAAGAGGCTAAAAATCAACTGTCTGAATTTAATCAACACTGTGCTTTTTTTGCCTGTGATGTCACCAACGAAACGCAATTTATGGGCGCCATAGATTCCGCCATTGAGCAATTTGGCCACATCGACATTCTGATCAATAATGCTGGCGTTCAATATATTGCGCCCATTGAAGAATTTCCTGCAGAGACATACCGTCGATTAATCGACATTATGCTGATCGCGCCCTTTTTGGCGATCAAAAAAATTCTGCCGCTCATGAAAGAAAAAGGCGATGGACGAATCATTAACATGGCATCCATTAATGGCTTAGTCGGTTTCGCGGGGAAAGCAGGCTATAACTCCGCCAAACATGGCGTCATTGGTCTCACGAAGGTCGCAGCACTTGAAGCGGCGCCTTTTGGTGTGACCATCAATGCGCTTTGTCCCGGCTATGTCGACACGCCCTTGGTACGAAACCAGCTGGAAGACTTAGCCAAAACGCGCAATGTCTCTCTCGACCATGTGTTGGAAGAAGTCATTTGGCCACTGGTGCCGCAACGACGCTTACTCACGGTAGATGAAATTTCGGACTACTGTTTGTTTCTCACCAGCCCTTCGGCAAAAGGGGTGACCGGACAAGCCATCGTCATTGATGGAGGATATACCGCTCAGTAAAGACGGACGATATCGTCCTCAAGTACGTTTCAAAAAAATGACCTTAATGTTTCTTTAAGGTCATTTTTTTGTGTCATATTGACGCTAGAACAAAAAATCTAACAATAATTACACCTGCCCTCTATAATAAAAATCTAAAATTTACGTCATTAGGAATACATCACTATGAGTCATCTTCATACTGGATCTTGCCTGTGCGGCGCGGTTAAATTTGAATTGAAAGGCGAATTTAAAAAGTTTTTCCTTTGTCATTGTAGTCGTTGTCGAAAAACATCAGGCTCGGCCCATTGTGCGAGTTTATTCGCGCCGGGCGCTGCATTACGCTGGTTAAGCGGAGAAGAAAAACTCAGTTTTTATCGACTAGAAGATACAAACTTTGCTCGTACTTTTTGCTCGGTTTGTGGATCAAATGTACCTACTGATGCAAAGTCACGAGGCTTAGTCGTTGTTCCTGCCGGCTGCTTAGACACAGATGTCGACATAACACCCCAAGCGCATATATTTATGGACAGCAAAGGCAACTGGGATCAGCGCTTAGTCGATGTTCCAGCGTTCGACGGTATGCCAAGCTAAAACACTTTCAATTCATCCAGCACCCATGACAAACGAGCGCCATTATTGAACGCGTTTGTCATGGGGTGTTTTATATCAAAAACGAGAACCACTCAAAGCTGACTTAATCGCTGTGCTGCGTCCAATAAGGTGCTTTCTTCTTTGGCAAAGCACAAACGAATAACCCGCTGGTTTTCAGGCGGGTGCTGATAAAACACACTAATGGGAATCGCCGCGACGCCCACTTCATCAATCAGCCATTCGCAAAATGCCACATCATCCAAATCACTAATGTCGCTATAACCTAACAATTGAAAATACGTGCCTTCACAAGGCAACAGGGTGAAACGGCTGTCGGCCAACGCATTTCTTAGCACGTCCCGTTTTCGCTGATAAAACGCCGCTAATGCCGTACTTTCCTCAGGTAATTCACGTAGGTGCTCTGCCAAGGCTTGTTGCAAAGGCGTTGCCGTACAGAAGGTCACAAATTGATGCACCTTACGAAGCTCTGCCGTTAACGCCGGTGGGGCAACGACATAGCCGACTTTCCAGCCAGTAAGGTGAAAACTTTTCCCGAACGATGAGACAACAAAACTCCGTGCTGCAAGCTCAGCGTGTTTGTGAACGCTTACTATAGACTTTCCGAAATGAATAAACTCATACACTTCGTCGGACAACACATAAATGTCACGACTCTCTATCGCTTGCCATAAGCGATCCAAATCTTGCTGAGTCCAGCAACTGCCTGTTGGGTTATGTGGCGTGTTGATCAAGACCAAACGCGTTTGATCGGTCAGTAATTTTTCAAACGCGTGCCAGTCTGGGCGAAAGTCCGGTGCAACCAAGGTCACGCGCTTACAAACGCCCCCTGCGAGCGTCACGGCCGGTTCATACAAATCGTAAGCGGGGTCGAACAAGATCACTTCATCGCCTTGATGGATGATCGCAGCAATGGCATCAAAAATGGCTTCTGATGCGCCGCTGGTAATAGTAATTTCATCCAGCGCACTGACCTTGCGGTCATAGTGACGTTCAATTAAACCCGCCACCGTGTCTCTTAATAATGGCAACCCTGTCATGGGCGAATACTGATTGTTACCCGTTAACAACGCTTGTGACGCGCGGGCTAATAATCTCGCATCCGGCGGAAAATCAGGAAACCCTTGCGACAAATTGATCGCACCTTTTTCCGCCGCTAACGCCGACATTCTAGTAAAAATGGTGGTGCCGACAAACGGCAGTTTTGAAACAACATGAGAAGCAATGGTCACGTTAGATTTACCTTAAATAGAGATGATTACCGCCAAGTTAAAAGACTTCTACTTCAAACGTCAATGGGCTTTTTTTTGAAAAATATACAGCCAAATGAATGCCATTCAAAACGCACAAAAAAAAACGCCAAGGCGAAGGCCTTGGCGTTTTTAAGCCGTCGGTTTTCTATGACAGATTACACAGTCATAAATGGGTAGTCTGTGTACCCTTCTGCGCCTGACGTGTAAAAAGTGTCGGAGTTTGGTAGGTTCAACTCTGCGCCTTCTTTAACTCGCTCAACGAAATCAGGATTCGCAAGGATGCCTGTACCAAATGCCACACTGTCAGCTTGGCCACTCACAATCACTTGGTTCGCTTCTTCAGGGCTGTAACCCATGTTAACCATTAAGTGGCCTTTGTAAGCACCACGGGCAACACTCACCACATCCGCTTTTTGTAAGCCAAAGAAGTCGGCGCGCATCAAATGCACATACGCCAAATCAAAGCGATTTAGTTGCTCAGATAAGAAGTGAGTCCACGCGATAGGATCGCTGTCTTTCATGCTTTGGAAGCTGTTCAAAGGAGAAAGGCGTAAGCCCACTCGGCCGTTGCCGAACACACCGGTTACGGCTTCAATCACTTCGAATAGGAAACGTGTACGGTTTTCCAACGAGCCGCCGTATTCGTCTGTACGCTGGTTCGCGCTGTCACGTAAGAACTGATCGATCAAGTAACCATTCGCGCCGTGAATTTCTACACCATCAAAGCCCGCTTCTTTAGCGTTGATCGCGCCTTGTCGGAAATCGTTCACAATTGCTTTGATTTCACTTACGGTCAACTCACGAGGCACGGTATACGGTTTTTTACCTTCCGGCGTATGCGTTTCACCTTCGATTGCAAGTGCGCTTGACGAGACTGCGTCTTTACCGCCATTCAGTAACGGGTGCGCAGCGCGACCACCATGCCAAATTTGCATAAAAATACGACCACCGGCTTTATGAACCGCGTCTGTCGTTAGTTTCCAGCCTTCAATTTGCTCTTGCGAATAAATGCCTGGATCATCCCCAAAAGACGAGGTGCCTTCAGTTACCATAGTACATTCAGTAATTACCAAACCAGTACTAGCACGTTGAGAGTAATACTCTGCCATCAAAGCGTTTGGTAGGTGCCCAGGAGCGCGTGTGCGCGTTAATGGTGCCATTATAAAACGGTTTGGCAGTTCTAAATCGCCTAATTTAACAGGGCTAAATAGTGTTGTTGCTGTGTTAGTCATTATGAACTCCAGAATAAGTTTCAATCTTGATATCAAAGATAAACACTACATATGGCAGTAATTCAAAAAAACAATCTCGTGCACTTTCTTTACTGAATAGTCGCTCAATTAATAACCTTTTCAGTGCTTGCAGACCCACTTTGCAAGGACTATATTGCGAGCACCAAGACGGTGTTCTTATCGTCTTTTCTTTGACCCTATTAAACGCTTTTGCGTGAGGGATTTCACCACGATGGTATCTGATTCCACTAAACCAACACCCTTTGGCACCTTGTTAGGCATAGCACCAGGCAACGTCCCTGTTTACTCATCTGATTATGATTCTGCCGATGACAACGAGTTACCCAATCGTCATGCTTACCGCAGTTATGTAGACGGCGTTTTCATGGGCTACAAATGGCAATGCGTGGAGTTTGCTCGTCGTTGGTTGTATCTCAATAAAGGCTACATCTTTGATGACGTCGCCATGGCGTACGATATTTTCCGCCTGACGTCCGCTCGACTGATTGTCGACGAAAGCCGCTTACCGCTGAAATCGTTTCGCAATGGATCCTTGCGTCATCCAGAAGTTGGCTCCTTGTTAATTTGGAGCGAAGGCGGCGAATTTGAAGTCACCGGCCATGTCGCCATTATCACCAAAGTCATGCCGGATCGCCTGCATTTGATTGAACAAAACGTCGGTCACCACGTTTGGCCTGAAGGGCAAGACTATTCCCGCGAACTAGAAGCACGAATCAGCGACGATGGCGGCTACTGGTTACGCTGCTCCTATGGTGACGCTTCTATTTTAGGTTGGGTCATTCAAACCGACGATGACCAGCATGCAGAAAATATTGAGCCTGACGATCCAACACTTTTCGATCTACAACTACGCCATGTGCCGGACAAGGGTCAAGCCACACGCGCTTGGTTAAATATCGCCAATCCAGCGGAAGAAGCCTTTGTCGATATGATGGGTGGACACAAACTCGCCAGCCGAGTCGAAGACGACCACAAATACATGGTCATGACCGAGACCGCTGAACGGGAACTGAAACGCGCGACGAACGAATTGCACGCTTTGTTTATGCACGCGACAGACTACGTATTACAAAACGATGAACTGTTATCTAGCTTTAACATTCCACCGGCGTTATGGCCGAAGATTCATCAATCTTGGGACAATCGTCGTAATCAAATGATCACTGGAAGGTTCGATTTCAGCGTATCCGCACAAGGTATCAAGGTTTACGAGTACAACTGTGACTCGGCTTCTTGCTATATGGAAGCGGGGATTATCCAAGAGAAATGGGCCAAGCATTATGGCGGCAATGAAGGAGATGGTTCAGCTACGGAACTGATCGACGAATTGATTGAAGCGTGGAAAAACAGCGACGTGAAAGGCGTGATTCACATCATGCAAGACACCGACCTTGAAGAAAACTATCACGCTCTTTTCATGAAACGCACCATGGAAAAAGCCGGATTAAATTGTAAAGTGATCAAAGGTGTCGCCAACTTACGTTGGGACGAAGAGGGTGATGTGGTCGATGCCGATGGCGTCAAAATTCGCTGGGTATGGAAGACCTGGGCATGGGAAACCGCGTTAGATCAAATTCGTGCCGAATGTGACGACGATGAACAACGCCTTCGGGATTATCAGACCGATACGCCGCGCAGTACAGCACCACGCTTAGTGGATGTGTTATTGCGCAAAGACGTGATGGTATATGAACCACTTTGGACACTTATTCCGAGCAATAAAGCGATTTTACCCGTTTTATGGATGCTTTTCCCTGATCATCCTTATTTATTGGAATCGTCTTTTGAATTAAGCGACTCTCTTAAAACCAACGGCTATGTGAGTAAACCTATTGCTGGCCGTTGTGGCTTTAACATCAGCTTATTCGATGGTGAAGACGCTTTGATGGAAGAAACAGCGGGTCGTTTTTCCCATCAGGACCAAATCTTTCAAGCACTTTGGAAACTGCCCGACATAGAAGGCTATCGTTCTCAAGTGTGTACTTTTTCCGTGGCTGGACACTATGCTGGCAGCTGTTTGCGCGTTGATCCAACATTGGTCATCACCAAAGACAGCGACTTAATGACCTTACGAGTTATTGAATAATAGCTACATGCCTAATAGGTATGTAGGACAAAGGTAGAAAGGGCACAGAAAGAACAATATCGCCAGAAAAGGGAATAACCAGCGGTATTGTTCTTACCTTTAACTATGTATTAGAACGAATAGTTAAAACGAACACGTGCCGCGGTTGTTTTATCATTTGCGCCAGTGGCAACTTTATCCGCGGTGGAGTAGGAGCCTGCTAATGTAACTGTCGCATTTTCAATGTCTAATACTGGCATTGTGTAAGCAACATACGTCGTTAGCAAGGACGGATCATTGCCTGTTTTGTTATCAACATTCGATCCAATCACACCCAAACCAAAATTCCCATAGGTCATGTTTGCCGCAAAAGAAGATACCTTCTGATCGGTATTATCATCGTCCATGAAAGCAGCAGAAAGATTAACGTTCGCAGTGGCAACATCAAAATTTGCCGTTAAAGCATAACCGGATTGACTAACATCGCCACCCGCCGTTAAGTCGTACTTAACGCTTTCAAAACCAGCCGTGAACGTTGCAGCATCCGTGATAAACGTAACCGATGGGCGAACACCTGAGATAGCGGCCGTATCATCACCCGCTGTATCATCATCACCAAAAATAGTATCAATTTCGAATTTTACGTTTTCACTCGCATTGAAATGGAAAGCAATTTGTCCACCATCATCACCAGCACGGCCACGTACTTTATTCGCTTGATAAACATCAACATTAGCAACGTGTTCGACCATGGTGTCTTTACCAAGCGGAAATAGATTCACCCCTTCAAAACGACCAAGCTGGACATCCCAAGCATTATTGCCCAGCTGGATAAAAGCATCGTCAACGGTTGCTTCACCATCCGTATTTAGTAGAACAGTTCCTTTACCTGCGAAGAAGTTATCACCTGCAGTATGTTTACTGTATGCATTCAACTCAACACGACCATTTTGGTCATACGTCGTATCGCCTTCCGCCTTAGAGATAGCATCGGTATTTAACTCGAAATTAGCATCAAAAGAAGGGGCGGCATGAGCTGCACTGACAGACAAGATACTGCTAATAATAGCAGTATGTAGAATAGATTTTTTCATGATTATCAGACCTAAATGTATGTTGTTTTTATAATAAATAGAGCTTGTCAAAAACATATGTTTTCAAAAACAATGATACATTTTGGTAACTTTATTACAACGAAACACAGTTGATAATTATTCTTATTTTTTACTTAATTCCTAAAAATAAAAACGATATTCCTTAATTGATTGTTAAATCACAATAAAAATATGAACCTGATTACATGATAAAAAAACAATAAGCAAAAAATAAGAATGTAATTTTTAACCTTCTCTTTATTTGGTTATTTAATTACATAAATAGATATCAGTAAATCCGAGCTAGATAGAGAGAGTGGCACAATAATTCATGCTCTGAATGAAGGTGTATTGCCACCTTAGTCTCGCCCTTTAAACACCTCGACTTGTGCCATCTCAAAGACTCATGCAGACTGTCGCGCATCGACAATAAACCACAACTTAGGTCTGCCCTATGAAATGCCCTCATTGCGAAGCAAAACTGCCGTTCTCAACCGTTAAAAAAAGCCTGCGCCGAGCGCAAGTTTGTCGGAATTGTGCGGAAGGCTTTACACTCACCATTAGCATTAGTCGTATGTTTTTACTTTTACTTCCCGTGGCTTTCAGCTTATTCATGATCAGACCGATTAGCCTTCACTGGGGAATCGATCCCACTTTCTTCTCAGCCTTAATTGTCGTGCTTTATGGGCTATCGTGTTTAACCATACGAAAGCGGTCACTTTGATAGGTTACGCCATACAATGGCACAGCCTTCACCTTTTACTTCATCATACAAAGTAAATAATAAGGCCGACCTCTTTTATGCAATGCTACACTAGCGCCATTATTCAGCGCCTTTTATAACCAGCGAGATACCCATGAGTTTTACCTCTTTAGGACTTCTTAAAGAAATCACCGATGTCATAGATGAATTAGGCTATGCAATTCCCACCCCCATTCAGCAAGCTGCCATTCCAGCCGTACTCGCACAGAAAGATGTCATGGCCGGCGCCCAAACAGGGACGGGGAAAACGGCGGCGTTTGCCTTGCCTCTTCTACACAAAATACTACAAGCTAAAAGTACAAATGATGCCCCTCGAATCCAGGTTCTTGTGTTGACGCCCACTCGTGAGCTTGCACAACAAGTCCATGCTAGCTTTGCAAAATACAGCAAGAATCTCCCCATAAAGTCCGTTGTCGTTTATGGCGGTGCGAGCATTAATGTACAACTTGATGCGCTAAGAAATGGTTGTGATGTATTGGTCGCAACACCGGGGCGATTGCTTGAATTGGTCATGAAAAAACTAATTGATTTAAGCGCTGTGCAAACCTTGGTGTTAGATGAAGCCGACCGAATGCTCGACATGGGCTTCATTATCGATATTCAAAGAATACTGAAGACCCTCCCTTATAAGCGGCAAACGTTGTTCTTTTCCGCCACCTTTAATGACGATATTTTTGCACTCAGTAAAGTCTTATTAAAAGACCCTCAACTCATTGAGGTCGACAATCGCAATACAACGGCAACTCAAGTTGAGCAAACCATTTATGCCGTTGATAAAGATCGAAAAAGCGCGCTTTTATCGTATTTAATTGGCTCAAAAAATTGGCAGCAAGTACTTATATTTACTCGTACTAAACAAGGTGCAGATGAATTAGCAAAAGAAATGCAGAAAGACGGAGTAGCAACCCAATCTATTCACGGTGATAAATCTCAAGGGGCACGCGATCGTGTCTTAGCGGACTTTAAAGCTGGCAAAGTGCGAGCACTAGTGGCAACCGATGTCGCAGCACGAGGCATCGACATTGAACAGCTACTATATGTAGTGAATCACGAACTACCTTATAACGCAGAAGATTACATTCATCGAATAGGCAGAACAGGGCGCGCTGGCGCAACGGGGCTTGCTATTTCCTTAGTCTCTGAAAAAGAGAGCTATTTACTCACCGATATCGAAAAGCTCGTCGGTGAGCAATTTGTTCCCCAGTGGTTGCCAGGATTCGAACCTGATTTAAATAAAGTAGATAGCCCTAGTAAAAAGCGTGAGCCGTCTAAAAAAGAACAAAGAGCAAAAGCGCTTGGCTTACATTCTTCAAAAGATAAAAAGCCAAAGAAAAAGCGCCGTTAGACCATTCATATCCAAACCACCCTGAATGTAGACTTAGCTGTACTAGCTCAGACCTGATCTGACAGTTACCTCATTTTGAACCGAT
>TARA_R110001632_G_scaffold179993_1_pt1 | contig 22623 bp, 18 predicted proteins | sample TARA_R110001632 | Tara Oceans TARA_R110001632 (sample SAMEA4398266) | marine metagenome | biome: Polar Biome; feature: [SRF] surface water layer (ENVO:00010504); material: water (ENVO:00002006), including particulate matter (ENVO:01000060) such as... | depth 5 m
AGAAGTACTATAGATCGTGTTTTTGAAACTGCTCGAGTAGAGGAGGTGATTGGTGAATTCGTTCAGCTAAAAAAAGCGGGAAGTAACTTTAAAGGATTAAGTCCATTTACAGACGAAAAATCCCCATCTTTTATGGTATCGCCAGTAAAACAAATTTGGAAAGATTTTAGTACTGGTAAAGGAGGTAATGCAGTTTCATTCTTAATGGAACACGAACATTATTCGTATCCAGAAGCCATTAAGTTTTTAGCTAAGAAGTACAATATTGAAATTGAAGAAACCGTTCAATCTGACGAACAAAAAGAGCAAATGAATGAACGAGAAAGTATGTTCTTGGTATCAAGTTTTGCCAAAGATTACTTTTATGATGTTTTAATGAATTCGACTCAAGGAAAAGCCATCGGACTTTCTTATTTTAAAGAAAGAGGCTTCAGAGAAGATATCATTAAAAAATTTGATTTAGGATATTGTTTAGATACCTGGGATTCTTTTACTAATGAAGCCTTAAAAAAGGGCTATGATATCAAATACTTAGCAAGTACAGGAGTCACCATAGTTAGAGAAAACAAACAGTTTGATCGTTTTAAAGGACGTGTAATGTTTCCTATACATAGTATGTCTGGACGCATTCTAGGTTTTGGAGGAAGAACATTGTCTAGTGATAAAAAGACAGCTAAATACGTTAATTCACCCGAGAGTGACATCTATCATAAGAGTAAAATTCTATATGGAATTTATCATGCAAAAAAAGAAATTGCAAAACAAGACAATTGCTTTTTAGTAGAAGGATATACGGATGTCATTTCTTTTTATCAATCTGGTGTAGAAAACGTGGTTGCATCTTCTGGAACTGCTTTAACTTCAGATCAAATAAGGTTAGTTAATAGACTTACCAAGAATATTACCGTACTTTTTGATGGGGATGCAGCTGGAATTAGAGCTTCTCTTAGAGGAATCGATTTGATTCTAGAACAAGGAATGAATGTGAAAGTAGTTGCGTTTCCAGACGGTGAAGATCCAGATAGTTTTGCTAAGAAACATTCTGATGCAGAGTTAAAAGAATATTTAGAAACTTCTGCTCAAGATTTCATCAATTTTAAAGTGTCGCTTTTAATGAAAGAAGCGAGCAATGATCCTGTAAAAAAAGCAGGTTTAATTCGCGATATTGTTACCAGTATTTCCAAGATTCCAGATAGTATTCAAAGAGAAGTATACGTTCAAGAATGTTCTCGTATTATGGACATTTCTGAACGCGTTTTGTTTAGCGAATTAGCACAATTAATTTCTAAGAACACTAACGATTTTTCAAAAAGTCTACAGAAAGAAAAGCAATCTTTTGAAGTTGTAAAAAAGCAGACAGCACAAGTAAAGGAGATTGATTCTTTGTTTATTCTTGAAAGAGAAATTATTAGAATTTTATTACTCTTTGGTAATCAAGAAACCGATTTTATAGATTTTGTTGAGGTTGAAGATGAGGAAGGCAATATTCATATTGAAAAAGAAAAATACACCAATCAGGTTTCTAAAGAATTGTATTTAAATCTTCAAGATGATGAAGTTGAGTTTTCGAATGAGATTTTTCAAAGTATTTACTATGAGATGATTCATCAATTAAATCAAGAAGATAAAATTGAAATGGAGGCTTTTATCAATCATCCAAATGCAGCTATTTCATCTATAGTTACCTCTATTTTAATGGATGAAGAAAACCCAAATAGGCAACTAAGCAATTGGGAGCGTAAAAATATTTTCCCATCAGATTTAGATTTAACAAAGCTTGTTACCGATTCAATCTTAAATATTAGAAGAGTATTAATTGGTAAATTAATAAATGAAATGACTTCCGAAGGCAGGAATAAAGAATTTTCAGAAGAAGAAAAAGAATCAATCATAAATTATATAAATCTTAAAAAGAAACTTTATAGTAAATTAATGAGAGTTGTGTAAGCTTCTCTTATTTTAAATTTTCAGGAATCTCACAAACCGGTATTGGATTCATTTTGTGAAGATTTGCCTTATTTAAACGAAGATATATTTTATAAACTTCTTGTTGTCTTCCAGTAAAATCAGCGATTTCTTTACCAGCTTCTTGAGCTTTCATTGCCCATTCTAATTCGTCATAACTAGCTCCAAGCTGATCTTCGTCAGTTCTATCATCTCCCCATAAACCATCGGTTGGTGCTGCTTTTTGAATGTCTTGATTTACGCCTAAAAAACTTGCTATAGCATATACTTCAGATTTCATTAAATCAGCAATAGGACTTAAATCTACCCCACCATCACCATATTTAGTGTAAAAACCAACACCAAAATCTTCTACTTTATTTCCAGTTCCTGCTACTAATAATCCGTCTAAACCTGCAAAATAATACAAGCTAGTCATGCGTAATCTAGCTCTTGTGTTAGCCAATGCCATAAAACGATCATCTTCATTTTCAATATCTGGTAATACATCAATTAAATTGTCAAAAACAGGTGTTAAATTCACCTGAGTCATCGATACGTTTTTAAAACTTTTTTGCAGCCAAGAAATATGATTTAAAGCTCTGTTTACTTGACTTTCAGCTTGATGAATAGGCATTTCTAAACATAAAGTTGGAAATCCAGTTTTTGCACATAAAGTAGAAGTTACTGCAGAATCAATTCCGCCAGAAACACCTACAACAAAACCTTTAACACCAGCATTTGTAGCATAATCTTTTAACCATTTTACAATATAATCAGTAACATTTTCAACTTGCATAGAAAACTATTTTAGTATTTTTGACGTTCATAGTATATAGCTAAGATACAAAGCAAATGCGAAATTATTTCTTATTTTTTTTCTTGTTGATATTTTTGATTTCTTGTCAAAAAGATTCTAAAAATATTATTGATACTTCAAATATTGAGGTAGATTTTAAGATAAGTAGATTTGAAGTAGATTTTTATGATACTAATGGAAGCTCATTAGAGGATTTAAAACAGAAATATCCATCACTTTTTCCTAGTGAAACAGCAGATAGTATTTGGTTTGCTAAGATGAATGATAAGGATGAACGAGAACTATATATAGAAAGTCAGAAGATCTATAAAGATTTTTCTAAAACAGAAGAAGAACTAACCAATTTGTTTAAACATATTTCATATTATCACAAGAGTTTTAAATCACCTAAAGTGATAACAGTTTTAAGTAATATCGATTATGAATACAGAATAATCTATACTGATCAAATTCTCTTTATTTCTTTAGATGCTTATTTAGGTCAGACACACCCTTTTTACAATGATTTTCCAGGATATGTTAGTGAAAACAATACCCAAGAAAGAATCGTGGTTGATGTTGCTAATAAAATCATTGAAAGAAAAATTAAACCTTCAAATAATAGAACTTTTTTAGCTAAAATGATTCACGAGGGTAAAAAATTATATCTTTTAGATCGTTATCTGCCATTAAAATCGGACGCAATAAAAATTGGATATGCCAAAGAAAAATTTGATTGGGCTCTAGCCAATGAAGAGCAAGTATGGAAATACTTTATTGAAAATAATTTGCTTTACAATACCGATACTAAATTGAATAAAAGATTTATCAGTAACGCCCCTTTTTCAAAATTCTATTTGAGAGAAGATAGTAAGTCTCCGGGAAGGATAGGACAGAGAATAGGATGGCAAATAGTTCGTTCTTTTATGCAGAAGAATGATGTATCTTTGCAAACTCTTTTATCTATGGATGAAGAAGAAATCTTTAAAAAATCAAAATACAAACCAAGGAAATAATGGCAATAGCACATACTTCTAAGATTGAATTTACAGTGGAATTAGATGAGAATAAAATTCCTGAAAATATAAACTGGACAGCTGAAGATGGCGGAATTAACAATGAAGCTTCCAAAGCAATTATGTTGTCTGTTTGGGACCATAAACAAAAAGATACTTTACGTATGGATCTTTGGACAAAAGATATGCCAGTTGATGAGATGAAACAATTTTTTCATCAAACCTTAGTTTCTATGGCAGGTAGTTTTGAACGCGCTACTGATGATCAAAAAATGAGTGCAACAATGCGTGATTTTTGCGAATATTTTGCTGAAAAATTAGAATTAAAAAAGAGATAATTTTTTTAATCTAACTACTTAAATTTCAAAGTAAGTTTTTTTTCATACATTTAAAGGATTTTACCCCTAAAATCCCCCAAATGAAATCACTTAAAGTACTTTGTGCTATAGCAATTATAGCCTCTTTTTTCTCCTGTGCCTATCAAGAAGATACTGCTGCCTTTTTTATCGAAAACGACCTTTCAAAGCACTTGCTTATTGAAAGAATTATAGATGAAGATCAAAGCACATCTATATTAAAAATCACAGAATTAGATTTAACATCTATAGCTTCTTACGATAAATACATCAAGAGGCTCGTTGATTTAGATATCACAAAACTTAACTGCTCTTTTACCAATTATGAAGGTGTTATTACTGCTGGTCAACTTTTTTTGGATGGTATATTATTAGGAGATTTTCAAAACAATATGGAAAACATAACTATTGAAGAACCTGAGATATTATCTTTAATTTCAGAAAGGTTTCTAGAAAAAACATCTTTAGATTTTTCTTTTGTTGGAGAGTCCAATTCTCAACATTCGCTAAAAATTGATATTGATATTGAAATGTTAGGAACATTTGTTCATTAAAAAACGCCTGTAAATTTTACAGACGTCTTTTTATTTTTTCTTATGGATTAATCTTTGTCGATGACCACTCTAGTTTTCTTTTCATAAGGCCCTACCGAGTTGATTTCAACTCTTCTGTTGAGTTGTCTTCCTTCTTCAGTTTTGTTGTCAAACTTAGGATTTAATTTACCATACCCTTTAGCAGAAACTCGATCTGGTTCAACACCTCTAGCAATTAAATAAAGTCGTGCTGCTTTAGCTCTTCTTTCAGATAACGCTTGATTGTATTGTTCAGGCCCTCTATCGTCTGTATATCCAGAAACGCTAAAAGAAACGTTTTTATTTTTAAGCATAATTCCAGCTACCTCATCAAGCATAGTATAATAATAGGCGTTACGAATTTTGTTGCTATCGGTATCAAAATAGATGTTTTTAGAATAACTCAAAACTTCAACCATTTGTTTAATTCTCAGTGATTCTTCATCAGGGCAACCTACAAACAACTCTAACCCTCTTACATCTAAACATTTATCTTCTCTATCTGGAACTCCATCTTTGTCCTGATCACCTAAAATAGGACACCCATTATTACTTTTAGGCCCTTTCTCAAATCGACATTTATCTCTATAATCCGGAATTTTATCTCCATCACTATCAATAGAAACACCATTTCCATAAACTAATACGCCTATTGGAGTGCGAGGTTCTTTATCTAATTGGTCTATAACTCCATCACCATCCTCATCGTCAAGTAAAAGCTTTGGTGTGTCTATAATTGAATCTTTGGCTTCTTCATCTCCCCATATTGTAAACACTTTTCTTTTCCCAAGTTTAATAGCTACACCTACATGTGTAACAAAGAAAGTCTCCCAATCTTGTTTGTTAGAAATAGCCGCATCTAAATGATCTTCATAGTTAAAATACCAAGATGGTCTAAATTCAAGATCAACTCTTTTGCTTAGACGATACTTTATTCCTAATTGAGCCGAGATATAAACAGAACTTGCTTGGTTAACACTGTTTCTTGCAGGGTTTAAACCAAAATCAACTAAAGAAGTAGCGCTTCCATCTGGATTTCTTTCAAAAAGTTCAGAATCATATTGATGATAACCAATACCAAAATATCCGGCAGCATGCCATTTGGTTGAATTATGGAGGTATAAATTTGAAAAGCTAAAGATCAAATTTAATTCGGCTCCATAAGCTCTTCCATCAAAGAATAAATTGTTTGTTATTTGGGTATTATCAACGTATAAGACATCATAAACATCAGAAAAGTATTGTGCACCTCCAGATATCTTATTATAATTTACTTTAAATTCTAATCCTAACAATGGATTAAACATTTTATCTACGTATAGGTATCCTCCGAAATTCCAAAAATTACCTTGGTTTCCAGTGCCAATTGAACGCAAATCTCCATGCATTATAAAATTACTAAATCCACCGCCGATTGCCCATAAGTTACTATTCTTTAGGTTTGTAAGTCTTCTGTATGTATAATCTTCTGAAGTGAATTGAGCAAATAAAGTTATTTGCGTAAGAATAAAAAATAAAGTGAGTATAATTCTCCTCATAGTAAGTGGTTACACTGGTCTAGTTTTTTGGGGGAATTTATGTAATTACCAAATGTATAAAAAATACTTTAACATATGTAAATTTTATTTAAGATCTGTTTGTAGTCTTCTTCATTTTTCACAAAATCTAATTCAGACACATCAATAATTAGTGTATTTAAATTTTTCTCTGTTTTAATAAAGTTTATATATCCGTCATGTATTTTTTGTAAATAACTAGCTTCTATATTTTGTTCGTAATCTCTTCCTCTTTTTTTTATGTTTTCTAGAAGTCTATCGGTATTTTGATATAAGTAGATGTATAAGTCTGGTTTTGTGATTTCTTTATACATGATATCAAACATCTTTCTATACAAAGCGTACTCTTCTTTTTGCAATGTTACTTGCGCAAAAATTAACGATTTAAATATATAATAATCTGAAACTATAAGATTTTTAAATAAGTCAAACTGAGCTAGATCATCGCTCAATTGTTTGTACCTGTCGGCTAAAAAACTCATTTCAAGAGGAAATGCAAATCGTTCTTGATCTTCATAAAATTTAGGTAAGAATGGATTGTCTGCAAATCTTTCAAGGACCACTCTAGCATTAAATTCGTCACTCATCATTTTTACTAATGATGTTTTTCCAGCGCCAATATTTCCTTCAATAGCGATATAGTTATATTTCTCTGTTAATGGAATTGGCCTTTTTAATTCTGCTGAAATTTTTTCTATTTCTGTGGTATCGTTACAATTCTCTAAACAATGATATAATTGTTTTTTTTGAATAGGATGAATGGTGTTTTTTGCAATTTCAACCAAAGGAACCAGTACAAAATTTCTTTCTAACATTCTCGGATGTGGAATGGTTACTCTTTTAGAAAATATAATCTCATCATCAAACAAAAGAATATCAATATCAATAATTCTATCAGAATATCCTTCAGTATTTGTTCTTTCTCTTCCTAATTTATTTTCTATTGTAAGAGTTTTTTCAAGCAAGTTCTCAGGTTGAAGATAACTGGAAACCTCGATACATATATTATAGAAGTCTTCTCCTTGATATCCCCATGAACTCGTCTTATATACTGAAGAAATTTTTCTAATAGCACCAACAGAGTCGGCTATCTCATAGATTGCGTTTTGTAAGTTTTTTAACTTTTCTCCTTGGTTAGAACCTAGGGATAGATATGTAATACGTTGAATTTTCATTAAGAAATACAAAGAAAACAAAAAAAGCATCAAAATGAATTGATCACTTTAAAAGTTATCAAGGAATATTATAAAAATGATGATTGCAAAAAAAAAGCTGGAAACATATGTTTCCAGCTTTTTCTATTTATAAGGTAAGAAAAATTAATCTTCTTTCTTTTCTTCTCTAGGTTTGCGATCGTCTCTGCGGTCATCTCTTCTATTGTCGCGTCCACGATTATCTCTACTTCCTCTGTTATCACGTCCACCATTACGGTTATCACGTCCGCTACTTTCTCTTGGAGGTCTTTCAACAAAACCCTCTGGTTTTGGTAAAATAGCTTTTCTAGAAACTTTTTCTTTTTTAGTTCTTGGGTCTAAACCGAAGTATTTTACATCTAAAATATCTCCCATTTTAACCACATCAGAAACGTTGTCTGTTCGTTCCCAAGCTAATTCACTTACGTGTAATAAAACTTCGTTTCCAGGAGCTTCAGTATATTCAACAACTGCACCAAAATCTAACATCTTGATTACTTTCACTTCATATACAGAACCTTTTTCTGGTTTGAACATCATAGACTCGATACGAGCTATCACTGCTTCAATTCCTTCAGGGTTTGTTCCTAGGATCTCAATAATTCCTTCTTCAGTTACAGCATCTTCAGTAATTACAATCGTAGTTTCTGTTTCTTTCTGTAATTCTTGAATATGTTTACCACCTGGTCCAATAAATGCACCAATTAGTTCATTCGGAATTCTTCTGTTAATCATTTTAGGAGCATGAGCTTTCACTTCTTCGTTTGCAGAAGCAATCGTTTCAGTTATTTTATCTAAAATGTGTAAACGACCATCACGAGCTTGTTTAAGAGCATTCACTAAAATTTCGTATGGTAATCCCTTAATTTTAATATCCATTTGACAAGCAGTAATCCCTTCTGAAGTTCCTGTCACTTTAAAGTCCATATCTCCTAAGTGATCTTCGTCACCTAAAATATCAGATAAAACTGCGTAACGATCTCCATCAGAAATTAATCCCATAGCAATACCAGAAACTGGTCTTGTCAATTTAACTCCTGCATCCATTAATGCCATTGTACCAGCACAAACTGTAGCCATAGAAGAAGAACCATTAGATTCTAAAACTTCAGATACAACTCTTACTGTATAAGGACAATCATCTGGAATCATTCCTTTTAAACCACGTTGGGCTAAATTACCATGACCAACTTCTCTACGAGATGTTCCTCTTAATGGTCTAGCTTCACCTGTACAAAAAGGAGGGAAGTTATAATGTAAATAGAATTTTTCTTCACCTTCGTAAGATGGCATATCTATTTTATTTGAATCTCTAGAAGTTCCTAAAGTAACTGTCGCTAAAGCTTGAGTTTCTCCACGAGTAAAGATTGAAGAACCATGTACAGATGGTAAGTAATCTACTTCTGACCAAATTGGCCTAATCTCATCAGTTTTACGTCCGTCTAAACGAATCCCTTCTGCTAAGGTTAATTCTCTAACAGCTTCTTTTTCAGCTTTTCTATAATAACCACCTACAAGGTGACCAAATTCTTCGTTTTCTTCTTCTGTAAAAGACGCTTTTACTTCTTCTTTTACTTCTGCAAATGCAGCACTACGTTCAGCTTTAGATGTTCCTTGTTTTGCAATTGCATAACATTTATCGTACGCTAAATCATGTATTCTTTTTTCTAATTCTTCGTTTTCTTCAGCTGTTTCGTATTCGCGAACTTCTTTCTTACCGAAAGCTTCTGCTAAACGAACTTGAGCTTCAATCTGAATTTTAATAGATTCATGAGCGAATTTAATAGCATCTGCCATTTCTTCTTCACTACATTCATCCATTTCTCCTTCAACCATCATTACTGAATCTGCAGAAGCACCAATCATCATATCGATGTCAGCATCTGCTAATTGTGCTCTACTTGGGTTGATTACAAATTCTCCATTTACTCTTGCAACACGTGCTTCAGAAATAGGACATTCAAAAGGAAAATCACTTAATTGAATAGCAGCTGATGCAGCTAAACCTGCTAAAGCATCTGGCATAACGTCTTCATCGTGAGACATTAATTGAATCATTACTTGTACTTCAGAATGATAATCTTTTGGAAATAATGGACGTAAAACACGGTCTACTAAACGCATTGTTAATACTTCTCCATCACTTGGTCTTGCTTCTCTTTTAAAGAAACCTCCAGGATAACGACCTGCCGCAGCAAATTTTTCTCTGTAGTCTACCGTTAATGGTAAAAAATCTACAGGACTTTGTTTGTAGTTAGATACAACTGTACATAACAACATTGCTTTTCCCATTTGAACAACAACTGAACCGTGTGCTTGTTTCGCTAATTTACCGGTTTCTAATGAGATGGTTCTTCCATCTCCTAGGTCTATGACCTCTCTAAATACTTTTGGAATCATACTTTAATAATTCGTTCTTAATTAAACTTTTTCTTGTTGTGTGTTGTTGTGTGTTGTTGTGTTCCAATGGAAGTAAAATAAAAAGAGGCAGCATAAAGCTGCCTCTTTTGTATAGGTATTATTTTCTAATTCCTAATTCTTTAATAATTGCTCGATATCTTGTAATATCTGTTTTCTTTAAGTAGTCTAAAAGACTTCTACGCTTTCCAACTAACTTTACTAAAGAACGCTCAGTATTAAAATCTTTACGATTTTGTTTTAAGTGTCCTGTTAAGTGGTTAATTCTGTGCGTGAATAACGCAATCTGTCCTTCTGAAGAACCAGTATTAGTTTTACTTTTACCGTGTTTTTCGAAGATACTTTCTTTTACTTCTTTTGTCAAATACATGCCAATATTATTTAAATGATTTTTATGTACATCAATGAATTTTTCATTGAAGTGGCAAATGTACAATTATTTTATATGTTAACCTATAATTTTTAAGACGATAAATGGCACTGATTTATTGGGATAAGAACTTCTTTTTGAGAAGATTGCACTAAGAAACGATGTATTAAGTTTTTTCAATAAAAAAGCCAGCGTAAAGCTGGCTATTATTAGGCTCTTATGGGTTGATTTTGAATTAAATCAATGTATAAGTTGATTTGTTTTTTTAAATTTTTTCTTTCATAGATTCCATCCAAGAAACCGTGTTCTAAAACAAACTCTGAACGCTGAAAACCTTCAGGTAAATCTTTTCCTGTAGTATCTCTTACAACTCTAGGTCCTGCAAAAGCAATTAATGCATTAGGCTCTGCAATATTAATATCTCCTAACATGGCAAATGAAGCCGTTGTTCCCCCGGTTGTTGGGTCTGTACATAAAGAAATGTATGGAATTTTAGCTTCTGCTAGTTGTGCTAACTTAGCGGAAGTTTTTACCAATTGCATAAGTGATAAAGAGGCTTCCATCATTCTTGCTCCTCCAGATTTTGAAACCATTAAAAATGGTAAGTTATTTTGAATAGAATAATCAATTGCTCTGGCAATTTTTTCTCCAACGACACTTCCCATAGAACCTCCAATAAATGAAAAATCCATAGCAGCTATTACGATGTCTTTACCTAAAGATTTTCCGACAGCAGTTCTTACAGCATCTTTTAAGTTGGTTTTTTCTTGAGCAGCTTTTAATCGATCTGGATATTTTTTAGTATCCTCAAATTTAAGTGGATCTTTTGCTGTGATTTTTGAATTTAACTCTTCAAAAGTATTGTCATCAAAAAGCATTTCAAAGTATTCTTTACTACCAATTCTTACGTGATATCCATCTTCTGGACTCACATACAAATTACGTTTTAACTCCTCGGTATCAATAATTTTACCACTTGGAGTTTTATACCATAATCCTTTTGGCGTGTCTTTTTTTGCTTCTGTAGGTGTGTTAATTCCTTTTTCTTGTCTTTTAAACCAAGCCATATGTTACTAATTTGTTGTCTGTTTGTTCTTGGTAATTTAAGGATTTTTTCACCTGATACCAGTTGACAAATTTAGTGGATTAATATTTAAATTTCCAACAAAAAAAGAAAGTCTGATGAAACTACAGAATTATATGAATAATTCGAGTTTCATCAGACCTTATAATTCTTGAGATTTTTCCTTTTTATAAAGTATCTACATTATTTAAATCTTCAAAAGCTTTCTTTAATCTAGTTTTAAAGGTAACTTCTCCTTCACGTAACCATTTTCTTGGGTCGTAGTGTTTTTTATTTGGTTGATCTGCGCCATCTGGATTTCCAATTTGACTAGCTAAATAATCAGCTTTTCCTTGCATATAATCACGAATTCCTTCTGTAAATGCATATTGTAAATCCGTATCAATATTCATTTTGATTACACCGTAACCAATAGATTCTCTAATTTCTTCTAAAGTAGAACCCGATCCTCCATGAAATACAAAATCGATTGTATTATAAGGAAGATTGTGTTTTTTAGAAAGATGTTCTTGAGAGTTTTTTAAGATTTTTGGTGTTAATTTTACATTCCCTGGCTTGTAAACTCCATGAACATTACCAAATGCTGCTGCAATTGTAAATTGAGGACTAACTTTCATTAATTCTTCATAAGCATACGCAACTTCTTCTGGTTGAGTGTATAATTTAGAAACATCAACATCAGAATTATCAACGCCATCTTCTTCACCACCAGTAATACCTAATTCAATTTCTAAAGTCATTCCCATTTTAGCCATACGTGCTAAATAGGTTTTGCAAATTTCAATATTTTCTTCAATAGGCTCTTCAGATAAATCAATCATATGAGAGCTGTATAAAGGTTTTCCGGTTTGTTTAAAGTGTTCTTCACTTGCATCTAATAAACCATCGATCCAAGGTAATAATTTTTTAGCACAGTGATCTGTATGTAAAATTACTGGAACACCATAAGCTTCTGCTAATAAATGAATATGTTTTGCACCTGCAACACCACCAGCAATAGCAGCTTTTTCATTTTCATTAGACAGTCCTTTTCCGGCATTAAATTGTGCACCTCCATTTGAAAACTGAATAATAACAGGAGCATTTAAATCTCTTGCCGTTTCTAATACTGCATTGATTGTATTTGAGCCAACAACGTTTACAGCTGGTAAAGCAAATGCTTTTTCTTTGGCTAATTTAAATATAGCTTGAACTTCTTGACCGGTTGCAACACCTGGCTTAATATTGTGACTCATTTTTTTTGTTTTAAATGATTGGTATTTATCTTTTCAAAAGTAATCAAAAAATATATATAAGATGGAGATTTTGAGCTAGATGAAGCTAAAAATTACCGAAATCGTTGTAGAAAAAATAAAGTATTTGGTTTTAAAATGGATAGTTTATTCCAATGTTATATACTGCATTTGAGAAGTTGTAATTTCTAAACCATTTGTTACCTTCTAAATAAGGTTCATGCATTTTAAACCCAAGGTCAAGTCTAAAAACTAAAAAACTAAAATCGTATCGTAAACCAAACCCAGATCCAACCGCAATATCTTTCACAGAATTTAATCCATCAAATTTAGCTTCTTCTTCGGCAAAAATGGAATTTGTAATGTCCCAAATATTTCCTGCATCAACAAATAAGGCTCCTTTTAAACTTCCAAACATGTCAAAACGATATTCTGCACTTGTTAAAAATTTAAAGCTACCGATATTATATTCTAAGCCTGAATTTCTGCTTCCTGGACCTAAATCATAGGTTTGCCAAGCTCTAATGTCATTTGAACCTCCAGCAAAATAACTCTTTACAAAAGGAATTGCAGAATTATTGTAAGGAATTATAGCTCCTAAGAAACTTCGAATTCCAATAACGGAAGTATCATCTATTTCCCAAAATTTCTTGTATTCTACATCTGCTTTAAAGTATTGCGCTAATGGAATATTAAAAATGGTTCTTCTATTATTACCATCTCTTTTATTAGATAGTAAACTACCAATATTACCAGAGTTTGCTACTCTAATTTTGAAAAAAGAGAAATTATTATCTCTAAAATCACTTTGATTGTTATAAGTAAAAGAATAAGCAATTGTAGGAATTAAGAAATCTGAAGTTATAATATTGTATCTGTCTAGAATATTTAAATTATCTCGGTAAGCTTCTGGATTTGTAGCTTGAAAATTGGTATCACTAAAAATAGTATTTATTAATGTTACTGGAGATTCTCCTGTATTTGTAAGTGGAAAGTTAGGGTCATACACTTGAGCAATTTGACTTAACTTTTGAAACTCAGAGTTGTAAATTTGGAAATAATTGCCAATCCTCAAGTTTCGTACATATTGCGTGTTAAAAATCTCTAATTGAATGGTCTTTTTTGAGTTGTATTGCCATTTATAGTCAATTAAAGCGGTAACAGTTTGCCTGTCTAAACCAATATTTTTTTGTATGCTTGTTCCAATAGTAAACATCGTTCTTGGAGACATTCTTTTGGGCACGAGTTTGTTTAAACCAAAAGGAGCTAAAAAACGCGGAACTTCTAAAGATAAATCGGCACCAATTTCCCAAGAATTGAAAAAGTTTCCTTCTTGATTTGCGTCTTGTGATGCATTAAAAAACGAACTTAATAACGATAATTTAAAAATCTCGGCACCTCTAAATGTATTTCTATTGACAATAGAAAATTTTCCTGAAACACCTAAATCTCTAATATTAGAATGGGTAAGTTCGGTTTCTAAATCTAAACTATATTTTTCTAGTGGAGTAAGAAAAATATTGACATCTAATTGATTGTCACTTTTGGTTACAGTATCGTATCTAATGTTTGTTACTTTAAAGTTCCTTAATGATTTTAAGTGCTTTCTAGTTAAGTTCCTTAAAGAATCTGTATATACTTCATTTGGTCTAATAAAGATAGATTCTGATAAAAGCTTTGGGTTGTATTTTATTTTATCATGAGCGATAAAAGTGATTCCTTGGTAATTTATAGAATCTAAATAAGGCTCGTCTTTTTTGCCGAAAGAATAGTCTGTATAAACAGTTATCTTTCTGAGATTTTGAATTTTATAAGGCTTTAAGGTATAGGAACCGTCTTTTTCTTGAACTCTTCTTTTATCAAAAATGACAAGATCTACATTGGTTTTATAATTGTTTGTACTTGCAGAATCTATGTTGTAATATCCTAAATCATTTTCTGTAAAATGATAGATCCCATGATTTCTAAAAAGCTTAGTAATCCTTTTTGCTTCTTTGATGAAACTCTCTTCGATAAATTGATCACCTGTTTTTAGAAATGATAATTCCTTTTCAGATTGATATAAAGAATCTAAAACAGGAGATTTGATATCGGTTTTAATAGTGTCTAAAAATGTGGGCCTTCCTGTAGTGATTATATATTCTATTGCTCCTTTTCTATTTTCTAAAGTATCTATTTTTGCGCTAACTTTTACTTTAAAATATCCATGAGTTTTATGATACGCAGATAAATTTTGTACAGTTCTTTCAATTTTTTTTGTATTAATAACAACTGGTGCTTGTCCGTTTCTAAGAAACCAATTATTCAATCCAATCATTGAATTTGCATAAGAAATGCTCTGTTTTTCAGAAAAAATATTTTTTATAAAATTGTATGTTTTTGGTTTCTTCTTTCCCCACTCCGAAGGTTTTTTAGGTTTTGTATTATCACCTAAATTATAGAAGTACAAAGAAAGAGGAAATCCAAGTGTTTTGTTGTTGGGTTTTTGAGCTAATAATTCATTTAAATCTTCATTCGTATTCTTTTTATTATTGACTGTAATATTATTCTTAGTCAATAAATGCTCATTATCTTTTACTCTTTTTACAGAGCTACAAGCAGACATAAACAATGTCAATAAAAAGAAAATAAAGATTTTTTTCATGGAACGCATTGGCAATACAATTTCAAAAATACTACTTTTGAAGACTTTATAAAGATAAAAACCTTTGTGAGGTTTTGATAAAAATAATTCACTTAGATTTATAGATGTTAATATGCTATATATCAGTAATCTATTTGTTAATTTAAAAAGTTAATGGGTCTCTCTAAAAATCATCTAAAACTAATAACAAGTTTATCTCAAAAAAAGTATCGCCAAAAGCACAATTTATTTGTAGCTGAAGGGATGAAAGTTGTAGATGAATTTTTACAATCTTCTTTTCAATTAGAAATTTTATTTTCTACAGAGGGTAGTTTTTCATATTTAGATTCGTTTGTGGAAGTTTCTGAGCAAGAATTAAAAAAAATAAGTGCCTTAAAAACACCAAATAAGGTACTAGCAGTTTTTAAAATTCCAAAAGTAGAAATAGTAAAACCATCTGGATTTATAGTTGCATTGGATTCAATCAATGACCCTGGAAACCTAGGAACGATTATTCGCTTATGTGATTGGTTTGGTATAGAGCAACTTATTTGTTCTAAAGACACAGTAGATTGTTATAACGCTAAGGTTGTGCAAGCAAGTATGGGTTCTTTAACAAGAATGAATATTATTTACACAGATTTACTTGATTACTTTAAAGATAGTTCACTACCTATATTTATCGCTGATATGGATGGTAAAAATATCTATAGTTCCAAACTTCCTTCTGAAGCAATATTGATAATGGGTAATGAAGCTAATGGTGTGTCTGATAAAATAAGAGCTGTAATTACAGATAAGATTTCAATCCCAAGATTTGGGAAATCTCAAGAAACAGAGAGTTTAAATGTTGCCACTGCTACTGCAATTTTGTTAAGCGAATTTAGAAGATAAATTTACTCAAAAGCAAAGTTTAGAAAAATTCCTCGCGTAGAAAAAGCATTGATAGGTGACGTCCAAGGACTATTTCCATTATTGTCATCTATAATTTCACGATTCATTGCAAATACCCCACGGATAGAAGGAGAGAATTTAAAAAAGTATAAGTAAATATCAATTCCGATTCCAAATTCGTACATGAAATTTCCGGTTTTCATTCTAAACTCTCCGCTAAAATTGTCGTCAGAATTGTCTTGATTACTAGAAAAGTTGTGATCATAAGAAACTCCTGCAAGCACATAAGGCCTTACATTATTCCATCGATCTGTACTAAATTTAAAAACTAAAGGTAGGTGTAGATAGGTGGAGCCAATTTCCCTGACACTATCTCTTTCGGTTAACAAAGCAGCACTATTGTTAAAATAAATAGTTTTCGAATTACTGATTAAGCCTGGCTCAAAACGTAAATTGATATTCTTGTGCAATCTTAAATCCGCAATTAAACCAACATTAAAACCAGTAGTAGGTTTTATCTCTACAACTGTGCTAGGAAAATTACTAGGTCTATAATTTACTTTAAAATCGTTTTGATTTAATCCTAAGTAAAAACCATAATGAATTCTTGGTTCATCAAAAGTAGGAAGATTGTTTACATTTCTTCTTTGTTGTGAAGAAACTGAAATCACAGTACTAAAGCAAATGATAAAGAAAAATACTTTTTTCATGTTATTTTGTGGCAGAGTATATGGTTGCTACACCAAATGTAACGGGTTTGTATTCTGTATTGATAAACCCATTTTTTTTCAAAATATTGTCAAAGGTTTCTCCAAAAGGGAAATAATTTGCAGATTCACTTAAATAAGAATAAGCAACTTTGTCTCTAGAGAAGATTTTTCCTATGATTGGTAAAATAAAAGAGGTATAGAATTTATATCCTTGTTTAAATGGAAATTTAGTAGGATTTGAAGTTTCTAAAATCACAAATGTACCATTAGGTTTCAATACTCTTCTTATTTCTGTTAGACCTTTGTCTAGGTTTGCAAAATTACGCACACCAAAGGATACTGTAATAGCATCAAAAGTATTATCGTCAAAAGGCATGTTTTCAGAATCTCCAACAACCATCTCTATTTTGTCACTTAAATTAGCTTTGGAAATTTTTTGTTTACCTACTTCTAACATCCCTTCAGAAATATCTAATCCAACAATTTTAGTAGGATTTAATTGAGACATCATTAAAGCTAAATCTCCTGTTCCGGTTGCAATATCAAGAATTTGTTGAGGGTTGTTTTTAGAAACAATTTTTACTACTTTTTTTCTCCAGCTAACATCTATTCCAAAAGATATGACTCTATTTAAACCATCATAGTTTTTAGAGATGTTGTTAAACATGGTTGCAACTTGCTCTTTTTTCCCTAAATCAGAATCTTTGTATGGTTTAATAGTTTTTGACATTTTACTTATCCGTTTATAGCCACAACTTCACTAATTTGATTAGGAAGCATTTCTTTTAGCATTGTTTCAATTCCGTTTTTTAAAGTCGCAGTAGAAGAAGGACAACCGCTACATGCACCTTGTAGAATTACACGAACTACTTTGCTTTCTTCATCATATGATTTAAACGCAATATTTCCACCATCTGAAGCAACTGCAGGGCGAATATATTCATCTAAAATATCTACAATTTTAGATGGAGTTCCTTCTAAATCTATAGGAGCAACTTCTTTTTGCTCTTCAGTAGATTTAGTTGCTTGTGGCAACTCTTTAATAATAGTTTTGTTGTCTTGTAAATAGGTGCTGATAAAATTTCGAACTTCAGCATATACTTCGTTCCATTCAATCACATCAAATTTTGTAACAGAGATGTAGTTTTCTGAAATAAAAACTCCTTTTACAAAAGGAAAGCTAAATAAAGCTTGGGCTAGAGGAGAAGATTTACTCGCTTCTTCAATATTTTTATATTCAACATCAGTCGAAGTTAGCGCTTTATTCGTTCCAAATTTCATTACTGACGGATTTGGAGTTACTTCAGCATAAACTTCAATTGCTTCTTTTTTTGTTGAATTATCACTTTCTTTTACTGCAACATTTCCGTCTTGCAAATAGGTTTCAATTTGCTCTCTAACTTCTTCTTGCACATCTGTCCATTCAACGATGTCAAATCGTTGTATGGCAATAAAATTTGCTGTAATAAATATTTTCTTTACAAAAGGTAAGTAAAATAATTGTTGAGCTAAAGGAGAGTTTTTAGCTTCATCTATGTTGTTAAACTCATAACTCCCACCATTTATTAAAATCTGATTGCTAACAAATTTTAGAATGGTATCGTTATTAGTTGACTGAATTGTAATTGTTTGTGAACTCATTTTTTCTTGTTGAGAAATGAAATGCAAAATTAATGCAAAAAAAGTGAATAGATATGTTAATAGGTAGATAAAAAAAGATCCTCAAAAAACTTGAGAATCTTTTTTTATGGTATTTAGCGGGGTTTATAAATTGATTGAAAAACCTGCAGTAATTAACGTGTTATTAATTTTAAATTCTGCAGCTTCAACTTGATTATATTGAGGATAAAAATCATACAACCCAGTTCTATTATTAGTTGCATAAGCAAGGTTAAACTTTACTGTTCCAAAATTATAACCTAAACCTAAAGAATAACTTTGCAAGTTGTCTGAATCTATGGCATTAGCATCTGGACTTTGTTCGTATCGATATCCTCCTCGTATACTCAATTTGTTAATTCTCCATTCGGTTCCGGCATTTAAAGCATTGGTTCTTCTTAATTGGTTATCAAAAAATTGATTTTCGATTGTAAAATCATCACCTGTTAAATTAAGACCATTATAATTTCTGGTTGTATAATCTAAACTAATTAATCCAAATTTCCCAAAAACAAATGCAGCACTTGCAGTTAATCTACTAGGAGTTCTTAATTTATATAAAAGGCTTTGGATTGGTAAATTTGCACCTATAGTATTGTCATATATGATGTTGTCGTTGCTAACTTCAATTTCTGTATCACCAAAAAAACCATCATTATTAGTGATATTTGTATCTTCAATTACTTCTGTAAACCAAGTTGGAGATTGATAACTTAGTCCTAATCGGACTGTTTCAGATGCTTTATAAATAAACCCAGCACTGAGTGAAAACCCTACTCCAGTTGTAAAATTCTCTTGATAGAAACGAGCATCTAATGTGTTGCCATTTCCATCATTATTAGCTTCTCTTAAAATAGCTTGTTGGCTAAAAGTAAGGTCGTAAAAATTTAAACCTGCACCAATGTTTAATTTTTCATTATATACTCCAGAAAAAGCTAAGCTTAACTCAGAAAGGTCACCATTGTTGAAGTTGGTAAATTGTTGATTTTCTGCAATATCATAAAGAATAGGCGTTGCATTATTATCTAAAGGAAAGCTTTCAAAAGATGCGAAACCACTGTTTCCTCTTGCAATAAATGTATTTTCAAAGTCAGCTAATATTCTATAATTTACACCTAAAGCTAATTTAGACCATTCATCACTATTTGTGTTGTTAAATGTAAATACAGCACCGGCATTAGAGACTTTAAAGTAATCTCCTTGAGTTGTTGTAGAATTTCTTGAAAGAAGCGGATCGCCATAAAGAGTTTCAAAGTCGGTACTTCTAGATTGAAAACTTATAGAAGCATTACTTCCGTTAAATACAGAAATACCTGCGGGGTTAATTGTCATCGCTGAAACATCACCACCAAGAGCTCCAAAAGCTCCACCCATTGCTACAAATCGAGCACTTCCATTTCCGTCATTTCTGGAGAAAATTAAGGCTAAGTCTTCATAGCCAAGTGCTTGAGAATAGGATGTGAAAGTTACTGCAGCTAAAGCCACAAATAATACTATTTTTTTCATATTGATTGTTTAAATTCTAACCACCTCTTTTTGATGAGCCACCTCTTGAAGAACTACTGCTTCTTCCAGAGCTTCTTGAGGATGAACTTGATCTTGAGGAACTTCTTGTAGAAGAAGGTCTTGAAGATGAAGGTCTGCTTCTTGATGAAGATCTATTAATTGAAGATCTACTGCTCCTATTACTTGGTCTTCTAGATACGTTTCTATTATCTCTAGATCTTGTGTTTGTTACCCTTCTTCTACTGTTGCTATTTCTTGATGAGGTTCTAGTTCTAAGATTATTGTTAGTAAAAGAAACTCTTCTTCTAGAATTAGTATTGGTAACTCTTCTGGTCGAATTGCTGGCATAACCAGATCTTCTACCGTAATTGAAGTTGTTATTGAAACCATTATAAAAACCGTTACCACCGTTTAAATACCTCCATCTAGCAGATCTATACCCTGCAAGACCATGATAAAAAGGATGATAAGGACCAAAAGGGTTAAAATATGGATTGTAAAAACTTCTAAAACCGCCATAATAAAATCCGGGATTCCATCTGTTAGCCCATCCTCCACCAAACCATGGATTAAAAAAACCATAACTTAAATACGGGTCATATAGATTCCAATTATTACCCCATCCAAAACCATTATTATAGTTAATATTTATTACTACATCATCATTATCATAGCCCCAAGCACTGTTAGGATTGTAATCACTAATACTATCTGTGGCATTTGGAATAGAATCATTTAAAGAACTATATCTTTCAATGTCTGTGAAAATATCTGTTCCGTTAATGTTGTTAAGTCTTTCTATCTCTTTACTGAAATAATCATTTTCATAGTCTTTATGTTCTTGACTATTTACTTCAATAACCCTACGTTCTTTTTTTTCTGAAGAATATATTCCGTCATTATCTGGTACGTTTTGATAAATGGTACAAGAGGAAGCAAATACTAATACAATTAAAGAAAGGAGATAAGTTGAGAAGGATTGTTTTGAGTAGTTACTTTTCATAATGATTTATTTTTGAGTGAATAAACATAAAATTAATAGCTAAAAATTATAAAAACTTCTTTGTCTATACTTAAAATGCTTTAGTTTTGCTCTCATATTCTATAGTAGACAAATTTACTATAAATTTTATAACAAATAATTAACAATATCTGTGCCAAAGTCTGGATTATGAGCAAGAAGTTAACTAAAAGAGACGAAGATTATTCTAAATGGTATAATGAAATTATACTAAGAGCAGATCTCGCTGAGAATTCTGCGGTAAGAGGTTGTATGGTGATTAAGCCATATGGATATGCTATTTGGGAAAAAATGCAAGCTGAGCTTGATAGAATGTTTAAAGAAACAGGTCATGAAAATGCTTATTTCCCTTTATTTGTTCCAAAAAGTTTATTTGAAGCTGAAGAAAAAAATGCAGAAGGTTTTGCTAAAGAATGTGCTGTTGTTACACATTATAGACTTCAAAACGATCCTGATAATGAAGGGAAGCTTCGTGTAGATCCTGAAGCTAAATTGGAAGAGGAATTAATTGTAAGACCAACTTCTGAAGCCATTATTTGGAGTACTTACAAAGGTTGGATTCAGTCCTATAGAGATTTACCATTACTAATTAATCAGTGGGCAAATGTGGTTCGTTGGGAAATGAGAACTCGTTTATTTTTAAGAACTGCTGAGTTTTTATGGCAAGAGGGCCATACTGCTCACGCCACAAAATCAGAAGCATTAATTGAGGCGAAACAAATGCAAGAAGTGTATGCGGAATTTGCGGAGAATTTTATGGCCATGCCAGTAATAAAAGGATCTAAATCTGAAAGCGAACGCTTTGCTGGAGCAGATGAAACATATACAATAGAAGCTTTAATGCAAGATGGAAAAGCTTTACAAGCCGGAACCTCCCATTTTTTAGGACAAAATTTCGCCAAAGCATTTGATGTGAAATACACCTCCAAAGAAGGAAAGCAAGAGTATGTTTGGGCGACTTCTTGGGGAGTATCAACTCGTTTAATCGGAGGGTTAATTATGACGCATTCTGATGATTTTGGTTTGGTATTACCTCCAAAACTAGCTCCAATTGAAGTTGCAATTGTGCCTATTTATAAAGGAGAAGAGCAACTTGCGTTAATTTCTGAAAGAGTTAGTGGAATTATAAAAGAATTAAGAGGGAAAGGAATTTCAGTAAAATTTGACGATAGAGATACCTATAGACCTGGAGCTAAGTTTGCAGAATACGAATTAAAAGGTGTTCCTGTTAGAATCGCTATTGGAAATCGTGATTTAGAGAACAATACTGTAGAAGTTGCCAGAAGAGATACTTTAGAAAAACAAACAGTTTCTCAAGATGATGTTGTTGATTTTGTAGCTGATCTTCTAGAAAAAATTCAAGAGAACTTATTTAATAAAGCTATTAATTATAGGAATGATCATATTACTGAGGTAAATTCTTTTGATGATTTTAAAGATGTAATTGAAAATAAAGGAGGTTTTGTATCTGCACATTGGGATGGAACTATTGAAACTGAAGATAAGATTAAAGAATTAACAAAAGCAACGATTAGATGTATACCAAATGATGCAAAAGAAGAGGCTGGGTTCTGTGTGTTAACGGGCAAAGAATCAACAAGAAGAGTATTATTTGCAAAGGCGTATTAAATTTTTTAAAAAAATATTGCAGAGTTTTAAAAACGTTGTAT
>TARA_R110001632_G_scaffold90090_1_pt1 | contig 22603 bp, 32 predicted proteins | sample TARA_R110001632 | Tara Oceans TARA_R110001632 (sample SAMEA4398266) | marine metagenome | biome: Polar Biome; feature: [SRF] surface water layer (ENVO:00010504); material: water (ENVO:00002006), including particulate matter (ENVO:01000060) such as... | depth 5 m
TGATGGGATTAATCTTTACGCCAATAGTACTTTTGAAGGTTCTATAGACAATGTATCTGTTAAGGAGGTGGGGCAGGGTTGGACTTTTGGAACTGGGTGGAGTATTGTTAATGGTAGTGCTTCACACACAGGAGTAGCTTCTTATTTAAGTCAAGATGTTTTACAAGCCAATACTTTATATAAGGTTAATATAAGTGTAACGGCAGTAAGTGGTGGAGGATTTGTTCAGATATATATGGGTAATAGTCCTGCTTCTGTTTTAATCTCAACAATAGGAAATTATACATATTATTTTAGAAGTCAATCAGTTACAACTTTAGGTTTTGCTTTAAGAAGTTTAGGAGATATTACTGTAGATAACATATCGGTAAAAGAGGTGGGGCAGGATTGGAGTTTCGGTAGTGGTTGGGGTATTATTGGGGATAGTGCAATTCACGATGGTAATTCTAATTCAAATATAGCACAAAACATTCCTCTGATTCTTGGTACTGCTTACATCGTTACTTATACAGTAGTTGATGCTTCAGCAGGTTCACAAGTTGGAATTGCTCCTGCAGGAACAACTATCCAAACAATTAGAACTACAAATGGAACTTATACAGAAGTATTTACGGCAGAAGCAGTTTCTCTGTATTTTAGGTCGTTATGGAATAATGGTAATCCTGTTTCATTACAAAATATATCAATAAGAGAATCTAAATCTGACAAACTTAATATAGGAGTAGAACCTTCAGGAAGGATTCAATTTAAGGTTCTTGATGATAATGGAAATGAAGCAAGAATTATTTCAGATTCTTCTGAACTAGCTACTTCAAATCATATTATATCATCAAGAGTTCATAATCATAAATTACATTTACAATATAACAATAATACTGAGATAGAGGGTAATTTTCCGCAATACTCTAATGCTGATGGATTTAACATTACTACATTTAGAATAGGTAGTATTTTAGATGGTCTTGCAGAGAATCATTTTAACGGAGATATACAAGAGATTATAATATACAATAAATACTTAGATGATTATGAAAGAGATATGGTTAAAAATTACTTAAATAATAAATATAACATATATTAATATGGCACAAAGTTTAAATGGAGGTACATCCTCTATAACAGTATTAAAAAGTGGATACAAAACTGGAAATAGCTCTGGTAACACAGAAGGTTATAATTTGGGAGATTATACAAATCTAAAAAGTGTAAATTCTCCTATAACATTTCAATTAAAATGGACTAAAGCTGCAACTACAAATTTAACACCATTCAATAGTTTAGTGGATGGCGATTTAGTAAATGTTGTTTTTGAGGTATGGTTAGGTAAAAATGGTAATTCAGATACTATATCAAGTGGTAATATGATTAAAGTGGCTGAAATAAGAAAACCTAAAGATGTTCCTTATAATCATAATGAAGGTATTGGACAAGGTAGTGGATATTCACTTCCTTATGTTACATACACAATAGATGTAGCTCCTATATTAAAGGATTATTTAACATATACACTAACTCCTATAGGTAAGGGTCAATCTGCTTTTTTTGGAGAATTAAGTGGTACATATTCAACAAACAATGTTTTAGATTATAAAAGTATAGGTGGCTCGTATAGAACGGTTATTGTACGACCTAAATTTGAAGTGAAAGATGGAGATTTAATTACAGAAGCTACAAGTTCAGGTACTACACAATACAAAGGAACATATGTATTTGGTGTGGTTAATACTGTTAATCAATGGGAAGATAATTGGAATGATTTAAGATACTATAATGTATCATGTACAAATAACGATAATAAAAAATTCTTTTCTAATGCACCTAATGGAGATGGTGGAACTCCACATCTTAATTTAAATGGATACAAGTCAATAAGAGTGGAAGATGAAGCTGAGTGGTTAAGTTTCATACTTCTTTCTGTACCAACAACAACAAATATATCAGATATATCTAATCTATATATAAAAATTGAAACAGATGATGGTAACACATCTTTAATTAGTGTTATTGGAGATTCCTTTAGTCAATCTACATTATCAGGTGTTTTTGCAGCTTTTGGAAGTAAGATAAGGAGATATATTACACAAAATGTTTCTCCATCTTATATAAACTCTGAAGTAGCTAGTACAATAACATCATCAACAAAAACATATTCAGTTGGGTTATGGGCTGTAGAAACTTCAGCAGCTGGTTCTGCACAATACTACTGTACTGAGAAAAGATATTACACAATAGATAGAGAAACAGAATCTGCTCCATATGGTTTTGTAAGATTTCATTGGTTAAATAGAAAGGGTGGTATAGATAGTTATACAGCTAAAAGAGATGTTAGTGAAACTGTAAATGTAAACAAAACATTCTTTGAGAGAAAATCTCCTGATAAAAACTATTTACATGAAACTAGCGCTTCAGATTCTCAGGGAGGGGATAACTATAAATCTTCTGTTGAGATATATAATATAGATGCTACAAGAAAGAACACTGTATTTACAGAGCCATTAAATAATATGAATGTTAAATGGATAGAGGAGTTGTTTACATCTCCTAATGTATGGGTTGAATTAGAGAATGAAGCGAGTAAAAGAGCTAATGTAATAAATTCAACTACACATCCATCTACAAAGGATTACTTTCCTGTAACTATAAATAACTCTGATGTATCTATAGTTAGTCAAGAGGATGGTTTAGTTAAGTTTAACATAGGTTATACACATTCACATAAAATAAACACACAATCTAACTAATGAGAAAAGTAGAAATAGAGATATTAGATTACGACAATAATGTTTTAGGTAAATTAGACTTAACAAATAGTGAGAACTTTCCTTTATCTATGACTTACTCTGTTTCTGATGGTAGAGATTTAGAAAGTAGATTTGGAGATTATTCAAAAACATTTAAAATACCATCAACAAAGAATAATAATAAACTTTTAAATTCAATTCACAATCCTTTAGTAAAGAACGATAAGGATATGTTTGGATTAAAAGACTGTAATATAATTGTAGATGGACTAATATTCCTGTCAGGTAAGATGAGAATACAGGGAGGAACTCTATCTGATAAACCATTAGATTACTCTTGTATAGTTTATGGAAGTAATTACGATTGGATGTCAAGTGTAAAGAAATTAAATATGTGTGATTTATTTGATGATTCATTTACATTTGATTATGAATATCAAGATATTATAAATAGTTGGACTAATGGTAATGCATCAGAGATAGTATATCCATTAATTAGTTATGGAGATTTCTATCCTGAGGGGCCTCAATCACAAGTTAATTTTAGAGATGTTGATAATCCATCTCAAGATATGCGTCCTTCATTTTTTATATATCAGTTGATTCAAAAGGTTTTTAACAATGCTGGATATAAGGTAGAAAGTAGTTTCATGGATAACGCTAACTTTAAAAATTTAATTGCTAATTTTCCATTATCTCCATCTGTAACTAGAGATGGTGGTGAATTTTTAGCTACAAGAAATTATTGGAACTATCAAGACTCATCTTCATCTACATCTCAAAAAGCTATATGGGATAATTCTCTTACTCCTGATTATCAGGTTATAGCTACATCAAGTCAATATGCAGCTGATGTTAATGTTGATACAGGTTGGCATACATTGAAAAATAATATTGAGATTAAGGATACAGATAGTAATTATGATACATCTACAGGAGAGTGGACTTGTCAGAAGTCTGGATTGTATAATTTTAACGCTGCATCTCAGTTAATAATAGGGGATTTTGATGATTCACAAGTTGTAGCAGAAAAGAGAGGTGGAGGAACATGGACAACGCAATTAAGGATAATTAGAGAGGACTCTAGTGGTAACGAATTACACACAGTTGATGTAACAAGAATATCATATAGTACTCTTGTAGGTCATTATGAATCGGAAACAGTTTATTATACAGGTTATGTTGATAGACCATTACTATTAATGCATAAACATAGTATAGAAACACCAGACCCTATATATGTTAATGTTGGCGATGTGATAAAAACTCAAGTTAGAGTACAACTGTCTGTAACAAGTGCAGAGGCAGACGCAACATGGGGTATAATAGCTCTAAGTGATGAATTAAGAAAGTCATATAGTGGTGGAGAAGACTATGATATTAAACTTTATACTTTAACTTATCATAATAATGTTTATGCTTCTGGTAATTTTAAAGATGAAAACGCAATTAAACAATGGGAACAAGGAGAAAAGCCTTTCTTTAAGGGAGAGTCTGTTGGAGAAGGGTTATTTATAGGTAATACATATAAATATAATGAAATACTACCATGTGATATTAGTCAGATAGATTTCATTAAAGGAGTGGCTCATTTGTATAATCTACAATTCAGAACGGATTCACAATCTAAAACAGTTTATATTGAGCCTTATGATACTTTCTACAAAGATGTATCTGAATCTATTGATTGGAGTGATTTAATTGATAGAAGTAAGGTAATAGAAGATAAATATGAGATAGGATTAAAAGATAAAATATCATTTGAATACAAAAAAGATGGTTCAGATGGTTTATTGAAATATCTAAATGAAACATTTAGAAATGAACAAGATGAACCTAATTTCTTTGATTACTTTGAGAGTATAGGGGATTCATATCCAAAAGGAATAAAGAAGTTTGTAAATCCGTTATTCGCTCCTACATGGTCAGATTGGGATGCTGATATATCAGCTAATTCAGGAGCTAATCCAGCACAAATTCCTATTATAAATAAAACAGAGTCTGTGTTTGGATATGGTGTAGAAGCTCATCCTGTAAGACCTGAAAAAACATTTAAACACGCTCCTAGAGTAATGTATTGGAAGGGTTATGTTAAAAATCCTAATCATTCTGTATTTCCTACAGTATGGAGAAGAAAAACAGCAGCTGGAACTGTTTCATCTGCAAACACTCCTAGAGCTACATTTGTAGATTGGGAAGATAATTCAGGAAATGAGTTTACAAATCTTTCTTATGCTGATGAAACTATTCAACCTCCATACGATTCCACTGAAACTGTGGTTGAGGGATTATATAGTAAGTATTGGAAGAAAATGATTGAACAATTAAAAGATAATCCTAGAATAAGAAATGTATATGTTAAATTAAAGATAAAGGATATTATGACTTTAGATTTAAGTAAGTTAGTAAATATAGATGGTGTTTATTGGAGGATTAATAAGATAGTTGATTTTAATCCTTTAAAGAACGGTGTTACAAAAGTTGAATTAATACAATGGACTCAAAAATAATATAATATGGCATTAAGTAAACCAAATTTAAAAACATTAAAAAACTCTACATTAGAGCCATCAATAGATAAAAGTATATTGAATGTAAATATAGATGGAGTATTGCAGAATAAAGCTGGAGCTGTATATGTGGAAGACCCTAATGGATATTTACAAAAGATATATATAACAGATAACTTTGGTAATTATCAACAATTGATAAGAACAACTACTAAACAAGATATATATTTAGGTCAAGAGTTTAAGAAGAATGAAGGTACTGTAGAGTAATTTATGAAATTAACCAATACAAATAAAAGTTTAGAGAGGGTTGGAGTTCTTTTAAGGAAAGGATTAAAACAGGAACTAAAAGACCAAAAGCATAACGCTTCTTTTAAACTTAGTAGAGGTATTAGGTATCATATTAAAAACGGAATGTTGAGTATGATGTCATCTGTTAGTTACTGGAAAGCTGTGAACGACCCTAAATTTGCTAAAGTACCTAATATTAGAGCTATTGTAAGATGGATGAAACAAAAAGGTATTGGAGGTAGCGCAACAGCTATACTAAAAAAGTTAAAAAGTCATTATGGGAAACCATATACAGTGTGGACAGAGGGAAACTCATTAAGAAGAACAAATTTTGCTGGACATACAAAACAAAAATACAAAAAAGATGTAGTTAATATAATAACAGATGGTGTAGTTAAAGATGTAATAAAAAATATAAAAAATAACTTTGAAAAATACAAGAAATAATGGCTGGTAGTACAGAAAAAATAATAATTCAAGTACAGGTTAGGGGACAGAAAGACTTAAATAATCTAAGTAAAGGAACAGACAAAGCTAAGAAGGGAGTTGGAGGTCTTACAATGGGATTAGGTAAGATGGTAGCTGGATTATATCTAGCTCAGAAAGCTTTTCAATTTGTAACTGGAACTATAAGTACAGCTATAAAAACATACGCTGAGTTTGAGTTCACAATGGCTAAGGTAAAAGCCGTTACTGGAGCTACAGGAATGGAGTTTCAAAAACTATCTAAATCTGCTCAAGAGTTAGGTAGAACAACATTCTTCACTGCTTCTCAAGTAGCTAAACTACAAGAAAATTATGGTAAGTTAGGATTTACAACAGAAGAAATATTAAAAGCTCAAGACGCTACAATTGATTTAGCTACTGCCACTGGTAGTGATTTAGCTAGGTCTGCTATTGTTGCTGGAGCAGCTATTAGAGGTTTCGGATTAGATGCTGGTGAAGCTGGTAGGGTTGTAGATGTTATGGCTGTAGCATTTACAAGTTCAGCTTTAGATATTGAGAAGTGGCAAACATCAATGACAAAGGTTGCTCCTATTGCAAAGTCAGCGGGATTCTCTATTGAAGATACAGCAGCAATGTTAGGATTACTTACGGATTCAGGTATTGAAGCGTCTATCGCTGGTACTTCATTAAGGAATATTCTTTTAAAGATGCAAGACCCTACATCTAAACTAACAAGAGCTTTTGGTGGAACAATTCACGGATTAGATGATTTAGTTCCAGCTATGAAAAAATTTATTAGTGAGGGTGGTAAAATGGCTGATATTATGGAGGTTGTTGATTTAAGACAAGCTGCAGCTTTTGAACAATTATTAACTTCATCAGATAGTATAACTATACTTAGAGATGCTATGTTAAGTTCTAATGGAGCTGCTGCTGAAATGGCTGCTATTATTGGAGATACATTAGAGGGGTCTTTCCTTAGAATGAAGTCAGCTGTAGAGGGATTATATATTGCATTATCTGAATCTTTATTAGGAAAGGCTTTACAAAGTACTATTGATGGATTTGCTCAACTAATCAATAAAGTAACACGATATAATGAAGTTAGAATTTCAGATAAATTAGACCAAGAAAGGATTCAGATGAATCAAAATGTTTTATCAGTGTCTAGGCTAACAGAAGGTACTGAAGATAGAACAAAAGCATTACAACAATTACAATTACAATATCCTGATTATTTCGGAAGTTTATCAGCTGAAACAGCTTCTAATGTTGATTTAGAGAAAGCTATGAAAAATGCTAATCAACAATATCTAAATAGAATTATGCTTCAGAAGGAAGAAGAATCAATTGGAGATATTTTATTTGAAACAGGAATCCAGTTGGATAAAAAAACTGGAGGAGAAGAAAGTTTCATGGAAGCGGCTATAAGAGTTAATGAGGAAAATCAGCTTGGTGTAGATTTAATAGGCAAGACAGAAGAAGAAATATTAGCCGCTATAGGTAAATCAGCTAGAGGTAAAGGTAAGTTACTTGATAAATCAATGGGCTCTGTTAAAACAGGTAAATATACTATGCTGACAGGGTCAGCGGCTCTTTTATATATAGAGATGATTAATGAGATGAAAGTTATAAAAGACTCTGAAAAACTACTTGACCAATATAAGATTGAATTATCTGAAATTCAAGAAAACGCTAATAAGATAGCTGAGGAGTTTGGAATAAAAAGAGGTAACGAAAACCAAGGAACTACACCAGACTGTCCTAAAGGTTTTGTATTTAAAAATGGTAAATGTGAAAAGATAAAAACAAAACGTCAAGACCCTGAAAAAACATTAGAGGTGTTGTTGAAAGAAGCTCAAGCTAGGGTTGATGATTTAAGGAGAGAGGGTACTGTTAAAGAAAGTGAATATAATAAAAAACTCCTAGAGGAACAGATAAGTGCTACAGAAAAATTCATGAGTACAGCTACAGAAGGTCAAGATAACTATATAAAAGCTACAGCTAAAAAAGCAGAATTACAGTTAAAACTTTCAAAAGAAATATTTAAAATTTCTTTAAAATCATTTAAAGATGTTAATGATAAGGAAAAAGGACAATTAGAACAGGATAGAGCTGATGGTATAATTAGTGAGGAGTTATATAAAAATAACTTATTAGAAATAGAAAAAAATCATTTACTAAAAAAGAAAGAACTTTATTTAGAGTATAGTATGGATATTACAGGAATACTTTCTAAGATAGCTGAAAATGATGTTAATAACACTATTCTTCAGGGTCAATTAAGAAAGCAAGCTATATCTGAGGTCGGCAAGTTAGGAGATGCTTTCCAACAATTAGCTGGGGATGATGAGAAATTACAGGGAGTAAAAAAGGTTGGTATAAAAATATCTCAAGCAGCCGCTTTCGCTAATAACTTAGAAGCTTTATCTTTACAATTTAAAGGACTTTCAGCAGATATGGCTAAAGGATTCCCTTTTAATATAATAGCAGTTGCTTCTACATTAGCTATGATAGCTTCAACAATGTCAAGCTTTAGAGCTTTAACAGGACATAGTGGTAGTCAAGCTGGTGGAATTGATGGTGGTGGTGGTGGTGGTGGTGGAGATTCATCTATGATGTTAAAAACATACGGAGGACAATATACTACATTCTCAAGAGGTGGTATTGTTTCTGGTAATTCACATCTGAATGGAGGAGTTAGTTTTGCTGTTGGAGGTAGTATAGCTGAATTAGAGGGTAACGAAGGTGTATTAAATAAAACAAGTATGTCAAATCCATCTATAAGAGCTCAAGCTTCACGTTTAAACCAAATGGGAGGTGGTGTTGCATTTGCGGATGGAGGTTTATTAAATCAACCATCTTTTGCACAAGCTCAGTTTAATGTAGAGGATAGGAATAGTATGATGTCAAAACAAAGTAAAGTTGTTGTTGTTGAATCAGATATAACAGATACACAGAATACGGTAAGTTTAATTCAGTCAGAAGCAAGTTTTTAATATGTTCGTAGATAAGAAAACTCAAAAAGAGAGGTTGAAAATATGTAATGGTTGTGATTTTTATCGTAACTTTATGATGTTAAATAAACCTAAAATAAAATGGGGAGCTAGATGTGGGGACTGTAGTTGTTTCTTACAAGCTAAAACAAAACTATCTAAGGACTTTTATGGTAAGTGTCCTCAAGATAAATGGTAAAGTAATCAATAAATTAATATATGAACATTAGTGAAGTATGTGAAATTGTAAAGGGAGATGATAAAAAAAGAATTATCTCTGCGGTAGAAACGAACAGGAAGTATATGAAAAATTACCCAAAACATAATTTAGAAGCGTTAAATGCTATGTTTAGAGAGTGGAGTAATGTGTTTCCATCACAAAAACAGGATATGAATTGTTCTTCATGTAGAAATGCTGTTTATAAATTCTGGACTCTTGTTGTAGAAGAATGGAAAGCTAGTGAAATTGTTGTTAAATCTAAAATTTAGAATAATGGGTAAAAGACAAAATACAGAAGATGTCATAGAGAGGTATCTTGATAGATTAGAGATAGAGGTTATACAGAGATTAACAGACTCAGCTACTATAAAAGATGTAGCAAAGCATTTGATATATAAAGGAATGATAGACCCTAAGAGAATTAGATACTATATGATAATAAGAGATTTTGATATTATGATGAGTGAGGGTGGTAAAAAAGTGGAGAGTTATATTGACCTAGCTGTTAAGTATGACCTAAGTGAAATTCAGGTACAGAATATAATATACAGACATAGAGATAAAGAGTTACCTATAAATAATATAGATTTTTTATAAAAAAACTCGCTAAACTATGAGAGATTAGAAATATATTAACTTATTATTGCAATAATTATGGAAAACAATAAAAATTCTTGGTATAAAATAAATATGAAAGCTACTGAAAAGACAGCTGACATTTATATTTATGATGAAATAGGAGAGTGGGGAATAACCGCTAAAGATTTTATTGAAGATTTTAGAAACCTAAAAGGTATGAATGTTGATTTACATATCAACTGTGTAGGTGGAGAAATTTTTGATGGAATGGCTATATATAATACAATCAAGAAACACAACGGAACAGTAACCGCTTACATTGAGGGTTTAGCTGCATCTATGGGTAGTGTAATCCCTTTAGCTGCTGATAAGGTCGTTATGTCTGAAAATTCTCTTTTAATGATTCACAACGCTTGGGGTGGAGCTGTTGGGGAAGCTAAAGATATGAGAAAGAGAGCGGATATGTTAGAGAAGTTGAGTGGAGAAATTGCAAATATATATGAGAAGAAAACAGTATTAGATAGAGTGGAAATTGACCAGATGATGAATGATGAAACTTGGTTTAATGCTGAAGAAGCTATGAAGGCTGGATTTGTTGATGTTATATCGGATTCAATTCAAGTGGCTGCAAAATATGATGTTAGTAAATTTAAGAACATCACTGAGAAGCAAATGAACAATCAATTAAATATTAATAAAAAAAGTACGAAAATGACTGAAGAATTAAAATCTTGGTTTAGTGCTCAAGTTGAAACTATCGTAAATTCTGTAAAAGGAACTAATGAAGTTAATACTGAGGCATCTGAAATCAATGTAAATCTTATTGACAACGAAGAAATTAAAAATAAACTTTCTGAGTTAGAATCTAAGGTTACAGAATTAAATACTTCATTATCTGCTAAAGAAGAAGAAACTACTGAGTTAAGTAATAGTATTTCTAATCTTACAACAGAAAATGAGGAATTGACAACTAAAGTGAATAAAGCGGAAGCTATAGGAACTAAGGTTGAAACTGACAAAGACCCATCTGTCGTAACAAATAAAGTAGAAGATGCTAACTCTGGCTTCTACAATATGATGGCAGGAATGATACAAAATAGAGTAAATAATTAATAAATAAAAAATAAATAAAATGGCAAATGTAATTAATGATAATATATCAGCTACTTATGGAGGTGCTAACTTAAACGAAATTTTCTTTGAGCCAACTTTCAGAAGTGATGATATTTTAGCTAACTACCGTGTTATACCTAATGTAAAACACACAATGAATGTTTTTACATCTTCTAACTTAACGAAGATAGTAAATAAATATACAACTTGTTCAGTCGAGTCTGGTTCTGTACAATCTAACCTTAATGATAAAGTTTTAACAGCTGGAAGATTAAGAGTTGCTTTAGAGCAATGTTCTGATGAGTTCTTTGATTCTTATATTGAAGAATTATACAGAAGTGGTGTTGATGTAATGAACGCTGAAGGAACTGTTGTAGGAGATATTATGATGAAAAGAACTGTTGATGGAATTGGACAAGATGTTGTAAGACTAGCTTGGGGTGCTGATAGTGCTTCTGCTTCTGCTGCTTATGACCAATTTGACGGATGGTTTAAATTAGCTGCTTCTGAAGTTGCTTTAGAAACTGTAGCTGTTTCTACTGACGCTCCAACTGCTGCTGAAGCTCTTTCTCTAATTAGAGGACTATATGATGGTGCTCCAGCTGCTTTACAACAAGTTGCTGCTTCTGAAAAGAAAATCTTCGTAACTCCAAAATTACTTAATGCTTACTTAGCAAATTTAGAAGGAACTTCTTCTGACTTAGCTTGGTCTGCACAAGCTGATGGTGTTCAGAAAATCATGTTTAGAGGTGTTGAATTAGTATCTATGTATGAGTGGGATACTATCTTAGGTGATATAAATCCTGCTATCTTTAATGGAGGTACAACTCCAATGAATGCTACTCAAGGTGCTTGTTATGTTGCAAAAGATAACTTAGTAATAGGTACTGATGTTTCAGACCCAACTGCTCAAATCAAGATGTGGTATGATGATAAAGATGAGAAAACTTATGTAAGGTCTTACTTCAAAATGGGAGTACAGTATTTACATTCTTCTTTAATCAAGTTCGCAATCGTAGTAGCTGACTAACAATAACATTATAGGGTGGGGATGAAATACTCCCCATCTCTATATTTTAATAATAACAAAAAAATAAAAAAATGGCAATAGATACAGGATTACTAGTGGGTTGTACAGACCTGCAAGCTGTTGGAGGAATTAGACAAATTATTGTTACTGAAATGAGTAATATTTCAGCAGTAACAGCAGGTTCTGCACATGACTACTCAGCTTTAACAGCTACTGGTTGTGCTAGATTTGAGTTCAGAAATGAATCTGGTTCTTTCACAGTTAATGGAACAAAAGAAAACGGCTCTACATCATTTGAATTGGGACTATCTTGGTATATTCCAAATATGCAAGGTGCTGCATTTCTACAACTAGAAAAATTACAAACTGGTTGTATAGTTGCAGTTGTTGAATTAACGAGTGGTAAAAAATTAGTTATGGGAATGAGTGAAGCTTTTGGTAACAATGGAGTTGATGCTCTAACATATGCAAGAAATCAAACTTTCGCAACATTATCTTCTATAGAAGGTGGTAGTGGGTCTGCTTATACTGATGAAAATGGTGTTACTGTTTCATTAACTTGTAAACAATACGAATTACCTAGAGAGTACACAGGAGCAATTTCAGTTCAGACTGGAGATGTTACTGCTGACTTAACGTAAATCAAATATAGAATTAAGGGGAGTTAATAGCTCCCTTTGAATCTTTTTTTTATGTGTGAGTGTAATAATCAAAATAAATCAGTATATTTACAGCGTGCAAAAATACATACAATTATGGCAGAATATAAAGTAAAACAAAAACACATAGGTACAGCCACTTCTCTTTATGGTGGTTACTTTGTTAGATGGGATAACGCTTCTGAAGAGGAGTTAGCTCATATTTATGAGAATATAAATGGAGGAAAATCCTTTGTAAGTAAATCAGATAAAACTAATTATATAGATGGCAAAGAAAAGAAAAAGTCAGTTAAAAAGTCAAACAAAAAAGACATCACAGAGTAGTAAAGTCAGTGAAACTACTGGGGTTTCTACTAAGAAAGATGTTTATGAGTTTGGCGTTTTTAATTTAGCTGTACCACCAAATATTAGGGAAAAACAGGATATTTCTAAATTGATAACAGATTTTGTTCCTTTTGGAGATGATAATTTAATGCCTCAATATTTATCAGAGTTAAAAAGACAATCTTCTACACATAGGAGTGTTTTAGCTCAGAAAACAATATTTACTTCAGGAGCTAGGTTTGTCACTAATAATGACAATTTAAAAGAATACATTAAGGATGTTAATGCAGATGGGGAAAGTTTAAGAGATGTATTTAAGAAGTTATCTGAAGATTTCTATACATTCGGAAACTCTTACTTAGAAGGTGTTTTATATGATGGAGGTGTTAATCTTTATCACATAGATGCTACTACAGTTAGAATGAATAAGGATAAGAAGTCTGTTATGGTGCATCCTGATTGGGCTAATTATAGGAATATGAAAGATGAAATGGTTCATATACCTATTTATCCAAACACATCAGAAAGTAGATTCGTATTACACTTTTCTGATTATGAACCAACATTCCAATACTATGGATTACCAGATTATGTAGCAGCTTTAGAACATATTGCTGTTGATTATGAAATTGGTAAATGGAATCATACAAAATTTAAGAATGGTTTCCAACCTTCTGCTATCATTGAGATTAGTGGAGATATGGGAGCTGAGGAAGCTAAGAAAATGGTTAGTGAGTTTCAAAGTAAACTAACAGGGGAGGGGAAGAATGGTAAACTAATGTTTATTGTTAAGAATGGAGATACTTCTCCAGCTAATGTTCAGATTATAAAGGATGACCAAGAAGGAAGTTGGATAGACTTACAAAGAATAACTGACCAGAATATTGTTACAGCTCATAGATGGCAACCATCATTAAGTGGATTAGTTAGTAGTGGTAAAATGAACAACACTGGTAGTGAGATTAGAATATCTTATGACCTAGCAATGACAACGGTGATTAAAGATACATCAGATAGATTATTAGATGGTATAAAGAAAGTGTTATGGAAAGAGATGGGGATAGAGAGTCATGAATTATCTATACACTTTGAGCCTCCTATTTCATTCGCAGCTAGTATTGATGTTACAAAAGTTCTTACTATTAACGAACAGAGAAGATTGTTAGATGAAAGTTTGGGAGATTTAGATGATGGAGATGTATTTATTTCTGTTAGAGAACAAATAGCTATTGACAAAGCTAATGAAACTGATGATAATAAAAATAATGAAGAATAATGGCTAATCTAAAAAAATACAAAGCTTTAACTACATCTACAGATGTTATAAGTAGGTGTTTTACAAACGAGAATACAGACCCTTATTTGATAAGTGATAATAGTTTAATACTATCAGAATTAGCTCATATTAAAGATGTTTTAGGTGTTAAGTTTTATGGAGAGTTAAAATTACAGAATGATGTAGGAACATTAACTGTGGCTAATACGACATTTTTAAATGATTATTTGAAGGATACATTAGCTTGGTTTATAAGATTTGAAGTGATAAATGAAATACAAATGAATAGTAGTAGTAGTGGTATTATTACTAATATGGATGAATTTAGTGATATTGTTTCTCCGAATGAGTTAGATGTTTATAAGCAAGATACATATAGAAAGGCAGAGATATTCTTAAAGGATGCTATTGATTTTCTTAATGATACAGACCAATCTGGAGATTATCCAACTTATGAGAATAATAAACCATGTAATACAGATGTTTACAAGAATCATGGTATTTTATTTTCAGGAAATAATGTACAATCGTATAATTTAAACTATTAATATGGCTGCTAACGAACACAAGAATTTAAGTAATAGTAATTTACACGACCCTAAAGATTTTAGCATAGCTACAAATGATACATTATTATCTAAAGATGATGCTGGTAATTTAATCTGGGCAGAAAAGAAATTAATAAAGACTGATAATGTAGTTTTTATGGGAGTATCTACATTTAGTAGCACTAACTACTTTCTGTATAGAAGTGTTGATAATACTGTACCAGACAGACTTTCAATTAATTATGGTTCTATAACACCAACAACATTAACACCTCAACAAGCTTTAAGATATGGTAGATATGTATCTCATGATGATTGTAATTTATTAAGATTTACTGGTGTTATTACTAACACAAATCCAGATGATTGTTTTCTTGCTTTATGGAGGGTTTCACCTGTTGATGATAGTAGTGTAGATTTACCAATAACTGTATTAAAGGAGGTTACTATAACTGGTAAGGGGAATCTCACTGTAAGAACATTTGATGTTGATATGACTTCAGAGTTAAATAATACATTAAGTAGAGGGGATATAATAGTTCCTGTAGTAAGAAATATTGACAGTAGTTCTGCTATGTTTTTCAACTCTACATTATCAATGAGTTACAATAAATAAAAAATAAAATGAATGTAAAATTATCATTATTCACATTCTTAAAATGAGAAATACAATGAGAAATACAATAACAGATACAACACAAGTGGCAGTAGCACAGATGGGAGCGATTAGTGTTTCGTTATCACAAGTTAATGAAGCGTTATCTATACTATCTTATACATTAGCTATATTGTTTACAATATATAAATTTAGTGAATCAATAAAAAATAAAAAATAATGGCAACAACAATAATACCATCAGATTTAACAGTTACAATTAATGAATCTTACACTTTAAATGGTGTAGATTATGGAAATAATATAGTTAAGGTATTTTCAAATAATGGCAGAGCAGACCAAAGGATTTTAAAATTACCTACTTCACAAACTAAAATTTGTTCTTTTATAGGAAATGATTCGGGTGGTTACTATGAAATTGATTCGTATAAATACTGTCGTTTTACAAACCTTGATGATACAAACTTTATAAGATTAGGAATGTATAATGGTACAGATACTTTTTGGATTAAATTAAAGGCAGGAGAGTCATTTTTCTTGATGAATAATGATATGGATGCTATAGAAAGTTCTTCGTTATTTGGTTCTTTCGCTGATATAACAGAAATAAACGGCATTTCTGATACAGCTGCATGTAATTTAGAATTTTTAGTGGTAACTTCATAATGAAAACTAATCTTTTAATAATAAGAGATACATTTACAGAAGAATCTACGGTTGGTAAATTATATGTAAATGGAGAGTTTTATGGATATACATTAGAATTACCTTTTAAGAATAATCAAAGAAGGGTTAGTTGTATCCCTAAAGGTGTTTATGATGTTAGAAAAAGGGATGGAGCAGAGAGTGGTAAGTTTAAGTATGAACATTTGTATATATTAAATGTACCTAATAGGGAGTATATATTATTCCATATAGGAAATAAACCATCAGATATTTTAGGTTGTGTGCTTTTAGGGGAAACTAAGAGTGATAACTTTGTAGGACATAGCACGAAAGCTTTTAAAAATCTTATGAAGAATTTAGAAGGTTGTGATAAATTAGAATTAATAATCAAAAATAGATAATAACATGGTAGAATTTTTAACACAAAACTGGGGAGAATTATTGGTAGCTGTCTTAGCTTTAACTAAGGTAGTTGTAAATTTAACTCCAACGGAATCAGACAACAAAATATTTGGATGGATTGATGATTTAATCAATTACTTCATAACTGACAAACTTAAATAATATGTTTAAGAAATGGATTGGAGAAGCTCTTTTAAAGGGTGGAATAAAACCTATTACAGAACTATTAAAAGCTTTCACTGAACTATTTAAGGACAGTAAGGGTAAATTCAGTAGTAAAAGAACGGTTAGTGGTGTTATAGTTATAGCTGCTGCAGCTGACATTACAACTAATGGTGTAAATTTTAACAATCTAATACTTACGGGTATAGCTGTTTTACCAATAATCTTTTCAACATTTGAGAAGTTAAATTGTAATTGTAAGGAAAAATAGCATATATTTGTTTCATCTTTACATAGAGGTTTTTTAGTACCTCAATGTTTTTAGTTTAGTAAATCTTTGTTTGGGATAGGGGACTTTTAGTCCTCTATCTTTTTTTTATTCAATTATTTTTTATATCTTTGTATTATATTAACTAATACAAAACATTATGGACAACAAAAAATGGAGAGGTAGAGAAGTTGGTGGAGATAAAAAAGGTAAACGATTAAGACTATCAAAAGAGGAAGTTGAGATAATCAATGAAATCAGAGGGGAAAGTCTTGATAACATCAATGGTAACACAGCTCTTGATTTACATCTAAAAGAAAGAGGTATAAACAAGGATGATGTAGTAAGTGTGAAGCATTGGCAGTCAATGTCTGGGGATTTAAGGTTTTCTATAGTTACTAAAGAAGGAGATAAAGCTGATGAAACTGATGTACTTGAGAAGATTACAGAACTAATAGAAGAACATTCTCCTAAATACGAAAAGATTAAGAGAAAGAAATCAACAAAAGAACAACATTTATTAGTCATAAATCCAGCAGATATTCATATAGGAAAATATGCTAACTCTGATGAAACTGTTGATGGTTATAACACGGAAATTGCATACAATAGAGTGTTGGAAGGTATTTATGGTATTCTTGATAAGGTAAAGGGTTTTGAGATAGATAGAGTTTTGTTCTGTATTGGTAATGATGTACTCCATATAGATAATGTTTATAATCAGACCACCGCAGGCACGAATCAGGATTGCGAGGGAAAATGGTGGGAGCATTACAATATTGCTCTGAAACTGTATGTAAGATGTGTGGAGATATTAAGAGAGGTGGCACCTGTTGATTGTGTGCATAGTATGAGTAATCACGATTATCAATCAGGATTCCATTTAGCTAAGAATTTAGAGAGTTGGTTTAGAAATGCAAAAGATATAACAGTTGATTCTGGAGTTTCTCATAGAAAATATTACAAATACGGAAGTTCATTAATAGGATTAGAGCATGGAGATGGCGCTAAGATGGCTGATTTACCATTATTAATGGCTAATGAAAGACCAAAAGAGTGGTCGGAAACCAAGTACAGATACTGGTATTTACACCATATACACCATAAAGTTAAGCATAAGTGGTTAGATGCTAAAGATTATATAGGTGCAACTGTTGAGTATCTTAGGAGTCCATCTGGTACAGACAGTTGGCATAGTAGAAAAGGTTTTACAGGTGTACCTAAAGCTGTAGAAGGTTTTCTACATTCGGAATTTAACGGACAAATAGCAAGAATAACACATTATTTTTAATAATTTTTAGTTAAATATTCATTTAATTATACAATTAATCCTGACATAAATGTTGGGATTTTTTGTTTAAACACTATTTTATTTAAAGGGTATATAAACCCTATGCATACCCTTTGCAAAGGGTTAAAGATAAAGCTAAAGATAAAGCTAAAGCTAAAGCAGTATATATATAAATGTATAAATTATTTTAAATAAAAGTATAAAATTGTTTGGCAGTTAAAAAAAGTTTTGTATTTTTGTACCGAAATTAAAACGAACAAAGATGAGAAGAATAACATATATAGATGTTAAAAACGAGATAACTAAATCAATCACAGAATTAGAGGTATTTGAAAACAAAGGAATAATAGAAGTTGATAATGTGATTATTAGATTAAAGATTTTACTAAAACAATTAGACCAATAATACTAACAAACTAAAACTAAAAAGATGATTAAAACTATTGTAACAGGAGGTCATGAAGACCCTAGAGATTTTCAAGATGACACAGAGATGTGTAGAATGTGTGATATGAATAGAAAGTATGAAGATACAGATGTGTGTGAAGAATGTATTGATGAACTAGATGAAATGAGCAAGTATAGTTATTGCTGTTCTGCTTCAATTGATAGTGATATATTGATTTGTACAGATTGTAAAGACCATTCTGAAACAGCACTTGATTCATATTGTGAGGATGCTGACTTCAATAGAGATACATATAAATATAATAAAAATAAATAATCATGGGAAGGCAGAAAGATATATTTATGGATATACGAGAGCAGGAAATGAATCAAAAAGAAGAAAATATTAATCAATTAAATAATAATAACATGAGCACTACTAAAACAAAAACAATGGCAGAAAAATTAAAAAAAACAGAGATTAAAGTGGAAACAAAAAAAGAAGCATTAAGAAGGCTTTACATTGCTAACGGACTATCAGAAGAAGATATTTACAAGGACACTAGAGGTTTTGTAATTATAACTAGAACTGGAATTGACAAGATTGTATCTAACAATAATATTCAGGTAGCTTACGAGGTTATAACTTTAGATAGAGATTTTGTAGTATTAAAAGCTGTAGCTACAATGAAGGACAGTAAAGGAACGGTTAGAAATATGATGAGTTTTGGAGAAGCTAACGCTGGGTCTGTAAACCCAAACTTAATGGGAGGTGGTAAAAAGTTTCCAGTTGCTATGGCAGAAAAAAGAGCTATGTCAAGAGTGGTACTAAAAATCACTGGATTCTATGAACAAGGAGTGTTTGGTCAAGATGAGATAGTGGACTAATGAATCAAGACTGGTTTGATAAATTAACAGATGGAGCCCCTCTATTATGCTCAACAATTCAGTTGAGTATTATAGATGGCTTGTTAAGAGTTAGCCCTATATCTGACAATGATAAACATGATATTTACAAAGAGGTATCTGAATACTCAGAAGAAGAAGCAAACAAATTAATAACTAAACTAAAAGAAAATGCAATTGAAACAGACACAAGAAAACAATGGGAAAGAATTTTTAGAGATAGAGATTTTTAGAAATCACAATAAAAGATATGTTTATAATATCTGGACTAGAAACTGTAATGATTTATTAGGTCAATTAGAGGAAGATGATATACTAAAAGTGATTTCATCTACTGAGCTAAGAAAATTTGCTAATGGAGAACAGAATATATTTGAGATAAACACAAGGAAGTTAAATAAAATAATAACAAAACCAAAAACAAATGACTAATAAAAGAGATTTAATAACTAAATTTAGAAAAATGAGAGAAGCTAAAACAGAATTTGAGGTGTTGCTACGAATGAGAGGTATATCAGATAGAAAATTTGGTATGATATGCGATATTAAAGGTAGTACAATTGTAAAATACTTACAAGACCCTACATTATTAAGAGTTAAACATTTAAAGATATTAGAAAATTTCCTAGCATTAAGTGTTAGTGAAATTGTTGAACTGATATATTTAGATATAGATGAAGAAGAAGATGAGAGAGATTAATAAGATGACACATGAGCTTACTGAACTAGAAAATAAAGCTCTTCTTGGATTTATATACGATACCTATGGAGTTACATTGGATGAAATGAAGTCTAGGAATAGAAAAAGAGGAATAATTGAAGGAAAAAGATTTTATGTTACCGCACTCACTAGAGTTTATGGATTAACAACAGACAAGGCTGGTAAAATGTGTAATTTAGACCACGCATCAGTGATACACCATAGGAGAAAGTTTGATAGTATGTCTGAAACATATCCAAAAGAATACATAAAACTTATGCATAAATACGAATCTATGATAAATAGAGATGTTAAGGTACACGAGCTTCAAGACCTAATTATAAAGAGAGATGAGATTAACAATAAGATAAATAAATTAATTATATTAAGTAATAACCAAAAATTGAACAAAAATGACAGAAAAAAAAGAGAAGAACTACATTGCATCAAGTATTAAAGCAGTTACTACACAGTATGGAGTGTTGATTAATGCTAACTTTAAGTTAGAGGACTTGCAAAAGATTGCAAACAATGGGTGGGTACAAGTTACCCTAGCAGAAAGAAAGACCCCATCAGAAAAAGGTGCTACACATTATGCTTTTGAGAATAAGTATAAGCCAGACCCTGATAAAGCTAAACAATTCCAACAAAAGAATGAAAGTTCTGGAGATGGAGTTCCATTTTAAAGAGATTAGAGGGTGTAAAAACCCTCTTTTTTTATTTAATTTTAAAATATATATAAAATAATTAGGCAGTTAGTATAAAGTTGCTTTATATTTGCACAAACAAAAACATAAAACTATGGCAAAGAGATTTACAAATACAGACAAATGGAAAAAACAATGGTTTAAGAAACTAAACACTAAACAGAAGTTGTTTTGGTTATATATATTAGATGATTGTAACCACGCTGGTATATGGGATATAGATTTGGAGGTTGCTTCAATTAGGATAGGAGATGAAATGAGTTTAGATGAGATGTCATCTGTACTGGGAGATGATGTTGTGTTTATAGATAATAGAGAAAAAGTTTTTATACCAAAATTTATAGAATTTCAATATGGAGAACTGAATCCGAACTCAAGGCCTCACATATCTGTTATAAACCTATTAGAGAAATACAATTTAATGGACAGAAAGAAAGATGAAGTTGATAAACCTAAAAAGAAAGTATCAAAATCTAATAAATTTGAGATACCGAATGTAGATGAGATTAATATATACTGCTCAGAAAGAAAGAATGAAGTTGATGCTAATGTATTCTTTGATTTTTATGAGAGTAAGGGATGGTTAGTTGGTAAAACTAAGATGAAAGATTGGAAAGCAGCTGTAAGAACTTGGGAGAAAAACTTCAACAATACAAAAGATACTGGTAGAAAAATAACTAAAGATTTAACTAACTTTAAATTTGATTAAAATAACAATATTATGAAAACAAAGAAAACAACAGCATTAGTAAAGTTTAAACGCATTAGAGATATTGATGATAATGATAGGTTTTTTATTGTTAAACTTATTTCTGATAATGGAATTGAATGTAAGGCCGGTTGGATTGAAAAGGATTTTATAGAGAATGATTTTATGAAATTTTTCCGTGAAAAAGGTTTAAAGTTTGATATAGTAGATATTATTGAATTTGCAGATTACCATAAGTATAAAGAGTATAAAACAACAAGCGAGTATTTAAACTAAAACAAAAAAAATGAGAAATCTTAAAGAGTGTTTAGCAGAGAGTGGTATAATAGTTAGAGAGCCTAAGGTATTTAGCTTTGGAACTTATGAGGAATGTAAATCTATGTTTGTTGAATCGTTTAAAATGGTAGATAAAACTATTAAAAACTTTGAATACTTAGATGAGTACGACAGTGTTGTTAAGTGGATGGTTAATACAGATGGCAAAGGATTGTTGATGGCGGGCAGTTGTGGTAGAGGTAAGTCTGTTATATTGAATGGAGTGTTACCTTTATTATTTAGAGCTAGATTCAATAAAGTATTACGACCTGTTGCAGCTAGGAATCTTCATGAGATTAAAGAGTATCCTGCGTTCATTGTTGTTGATGATATAGGGCAAGATGAGATTGTAAATAACTATGGTACTAAGGTTGATGCTGTAGAGGACTTCATATCTGAAGCTGAGGACAAGATGAAACTGTTATTACTAACATCTAATTTAACAGGAAAGCAAATTAGAGATAGGTATGGAGAGAGAATTTATGATAGAATTAACAGGTTGTGCAATGTGGTAGTATTTACTGGCAAATCAAAAAGAAAATAATTATGAATAGAATACATGTATCATTTGTAGAGATAAACAAAACGAAATACACTATAATAAAACAGGAGTCTGACAAGTGTGCTTTATATAAAAGGTGTTTAGGTGGCTTCTTTTACTGGAGAGTATCAGAGGTATTTACAGGAGTAGATTGTTGGTTTAAGGCTATAGATTTATTTCATGAGAAAAATAATAATTA
>TARA_R110001632_G_scaffold9448_25_pt1 | contig 22511 bp, 12 predicted proteins | sample TARA_R110001632 | Tara Oceans TARA_R110001632 (sample SAMEA4398266) | marine metagenome | biome: Polar Biome; feature: [SRF] surface water layer (ENVO:00010504); material: water (ENVO:00002006), including particulate matter (ENVO:01000060) such as... | depth 5 m
TAACCATAACTGCTACAGCATTGTCCTTCATTGTTGAACCACTTAATGTAACTGTTGTTAAATCTCTTTTAGGCACAGTATATGCAGTTTGTGTTTTGTTGTTTAAGTTTTCAACAAACACATCATCGGCACTATGTCTAATAGATAGTCCGTTAATGTCTCTGAACGAAGTTGTTTGTAATCCAGCATGAGTTCCAACTACAGTTGTCCATGTATTTGTAATTGTTGTTGTGGCAGTGTTTTGTATCACACTTGGCGCACGTTTATTACCAGTGGTATCAATTGGTAATATGTCGCTTAACCCTATTCGTCTAAACGGGTTGTCTGTTAAGTAACGGTTATCGTTGACATTTTCTCTATTGCCTTTACGTATAATACCGTTTTCAATATCAGACCATAATTGTTTGTTTGCTGGCAAATAGTTGCCAACTAATTTTGTTGTTTTAGTAATATCGCTTTCTGCATAGTAAGAATATTCTTCATCCCACCATGTTGGCTTTTCTGTAAAACCAAGCATTTCCCATGGATGCGTGTGCGGTTTGATTGTATCATAATGATACTCGTACCACCCTCTCCATCCACCTGGTAAATCTTTGTCGCCTACGTTCCATGTCCACTCGTCGTTAACATCGTAGAACTCATTAATAGCAGGATCTAATTCATTAATTGTTGTCCAGTTGTTAAAGTAGTAACGCATTAAGTCATGGAATTCGTTATATGAATATTTTGTTTGTCTAAATGCACCGTTACGAACATTGTGTAAACTGTACTCTGCTACACTGTTTGCTTGGCGGAATTCTGCTTTAGCGGCATTGTAAACTCTCTTTTCAAATTCTAACAGCACGTCATCACGTAGATCGCCAACTGCCATTGTTTTACTGCCATCATGTCCTACAACAACTTTAATAGGAGTTGCATAACTGTTGTCCATTGTAATTTCTGGCTGGAACAACGGGTATAATCCCATTGTGCTCGGAGTAGGTGGACACTGAGCACTATCTCGCTCTGCATTATAAATTTTTAGTACAATATTACTTCCAGCTTCGACTGTGTAAGTCTCTGCAAGTACAACTGTTAACGGATTGAACGAACTTATAGTATAATCGCTGTCTACAGTTAATAATACTGTGTCGTTATAAACTAACAAACTGTTTTCAAGTTTATCTAAGTCTGCAACACTGGTGCTGACAAAAGTTCTGTCGCTTGCTCTAATTTGATTAGGCACTGCAAATAGTTCTTCTGTGTAGTTGTCGCCAAACGGCACAATATAAGTTCTGTTAAATACTTCTCTGCCTACTTTATATGCCAGTAAGTTTCTTAACACTGACTCTAAAATATATTCTTTACTTAATCCGTCTGTAGGAAGTTGTTCGTAGTATTTGTTTACTTCGCTTTTTAATCTGTTTTTATACTTGCTGTATTCAGTTCCACAAAAACGCATAGCGTCTACTAAGTTATGTGACTGATCGTCAATTAAAAACGAACCTAATATAATATCTTGATTTGTTTGTACAATATCTGTGGCAAATGCATTATCACGTTTGCTATTTGCAAAATTATTAGAACCCAGTGGCTCGCCCACAAATCCGTCTTGTGTTTCGATGTATTGTTTAAAGTGAGGTAAGTACTCTGGTTCTGTGATATAACTAATATCGTCGTTCAACCAGTTTCTATCCCAACTAAGTGGAATTTCAAAATTACTAACAGTGCCTTCTTTCAATAAACCTGATTCACTGCGAGCAGTAATTTCAATAAACTCACCAACGTTAATATTGTTAGCATCAAAGTCTATATAGCCTGCTTCTAATCTACCGTATGTAAAATCTGTTCTTATAACATTGTTTACTTTAACTTCAATGTCGTACCCGCTTGCTTTAGATGTGTTAACATCTGGGACACAACCAATCCAAAAATGTTTTTCAGACGCATCGAAATTAAACTGTGAAAAATTATATGTGCTTACAATTCTTTGCTCACTGAGTTTATCTGACACTCTCATGTATGCATGGTACTCAGGCTTAGCCTTAAGTAATTTATAATAGTGGTATCCAATAACTGAAGTAGGTGTACTACTTCCTAACACAGTGTAACTATATGAGTCTGTGTACTGATAATTTTGTAAAACTATTTCACTGCCAGCAACATACTGTTTGTAAACCAGTTTAAAGCCAAGCTCAGTGTCGTTTGCTGTGGCTAATGTTGAACTTGCAATCTTAGCCTCTGTAGCAAAACCAAAAATCTTATTACCAGCAAAATTATTTTCTGGGAACAATCCTTCGTCACCTAAATAATTACCATCTGTATCGTATAAATTAAATAATGGTGCTTGGTTGACTTGTGTTTTTTCTTGTGCTAATGTCCACTTAATACCTGACCATATATATTCTTTACCAACACCAAATGTACCAGATTGTATTTGTATTAGATCATTTTTTGCAAAAGTAAATGGTTTGAATAGTGCGTTACCGTCAACAACATTAGCTGAATTAGTAGCAGGGTCGCCTACACGTCTAAGTGTTAATGCGCCAGCAGTTGATTCTACTATGTATATGTGCTTTGCTATGTCTTTGCTTTCTGTTGGAAATATTATTGTAGCATTAAGTAAGCTCATACCGTCACAACTTGTGTCTTCTGGTAATCCTACTAATTGTTCTTTTGTAAAATCATGACATGCAACAGTAACACTACCTTTTGATTCTACACCATGATTAAACAATTCTAACTCATGGTCAAATTCGATAATAGGTCTTACAGCACGACTGGTTCTATCAGGCAATGAGTCGCCAGCATCAATAAAATTATCTCTGTGGAACCAAAAGTTTACTCTGCTCCATGAGTTATTATTTAATGCGCCGCGTTGTTGTAAGATGTAGTCTTTGGGTGCAGTAATTGTTGCACTAACATCGCTACCTTTTGCCCAATTTAAACTACCACTTGCAAATGTGTATTTGCCTGTGTTTGGATCTTGTACTACTTTAGCATCAGTTTTTGCGTTTACAATATTGGTTGCATTGTACAACGACTGTTCAGCTGATGAGAATGCAGTGTTATAATTATTTACGTATTCTATTAATTTAATAGATGAGCCGACACCCGAAACTATATATTTTGTAGTAACTTTAGACTGTGGTATAACAAAGTTACCAGTAAACTCTACTATCATTCCGTTACGGAATTTCTTACCACTATTTGGTGTATAATTTACTTTACCAATGATGTCTGCATCTATATCAATTGGGTTAGCAAGTGTGCCTGCTACATTAATTTTAGTAGGGCCTGCTGTTACCCAATAGTATTCTTGGTAGTTTAATAACTTGTCTGCATCAACAGGAGGATTGTATGTTGCAAACCCTTCACTGAATATCTTATTTTGATTTTTTGTATCAACACCATACACTCTTAGTGTATCTAACAGCTCATCATAGAACATTAAGTTTTCACTTTCACCTGATGATACGTTAATTGTGTTAATCACCGGACTTAGTCCATATGATTTTTTAATTGATGTGGGTTCTGTTAAGAACTTGCCACTGGCTCCAACATCACTGCTGGTCGGTGATCCAATATAGCCTTGAACGTTATCTATGTTCGCTTTACTAAATAATTGTTCTACTGTACTCTCGAAGAAGTTTTTAATTGCAGTTGTTTGCAATACTCCGGGCAGTTTTTTATAAATTTTATCAGCCATTAGTTACCTTATCGATCCGTTCTTAAAGTTTGGTTATCAAGTCTGCCAATGATTTCAATATCACTAACACTTGCAGTACTTAGAAATAATTCGTTTGATTCCGCTTTTACTTGGAACATCTCACCAAATTTCCCTGTTGTATTTTTAGGCAGTATTACAATACTACCAATTGAGCTACCTAATTCCTGATGTATATATGTGCTTAGTTCTGTGAAGTAGAATGTTTCGCCAAATTCCCAATTTGTAACTGAGAAGTAAGAGTTAATTAATGCAACAATACGTGACTTTAATTCGTTGTCACTAAACTGGTTGGATAATTTTACCACTCTAAATTTAGCCTTAACTGTATCATCTGCCTGGTTCCCAAATAATAGTTTAAATTTAGCACTTCTAAATACTAAAGTATCGCTTGCACTCTTATACGTATTTAGCCCTGCAAATTCTGAACCTAACTGATCACTGGTTGGCGATGCTGGGAATGCCGCAGTTGGTCTTGCAAGCCACTTAGTTACTTCTAAATTGTATGCATTTGTTAGCACAAGCATCTCAACTACGTTGCTGATACTTGGATCTATACGCACATCGTTTGGTGCAATATGCTTCCATTTAATTGTACCTGGGTTAATTGATGTAGAATCTGTGTTTTGAGTTTTACCTCTGCCACGTTTAACAAAATAATCTTTTGTTTCTACAAGTTTAATTTCGTTAGCAGTACCAACTGCTAATAGTTGATATGTTTTAAATTCGTTTACAACAAATATAACAGCACCCTTGGCGTTTGTTTTGTTTTGTAAACTTTCTGCTACTATTTTGTTCTTAACAATGAACCATTTAACTGTGCTTAACTTTTTCCAATCATCGTAACGTGTTGGTGTAATTCTATCACCTGTATTATCAACAGTTAGTTCGTCCTCGTTTCTATAATCTAATATTATACCCGATGCTGGTCTATCGTATCTGTAACCATCAAAGTCTGTGTAATATTCAAAATACACTTCGTCAGTTGAGTCTACAAATTCTTCAAACTGTAAAGGTCTGTCTGGAACTAAATCACCATTTGAACTTATTGGTGCAACTCTAACTTTACGAGGATCAGTATACCCGTCTGTTTCTTTATATGTCTCTAATACTTCCCATGTTATTTCTTGATCTAATTTCTCTTTGTTGTTTTCATAATAAACTTCAAGTTTGTCTTGGGAGAATGTTGCTGTTCTATCTTTTGAAAAATGTAAATCATTTTCTTGTACGTTGGTGTATTCGAGACTACCAATTCCTGTTGCGGCATTGTATGTTTTAAAGTGTAATCTACCAGTTACAGTATTATCAAATGCGTCACCGTTAGCACCGTATGATGATACAGTAACATTAGCAAGTTCTGCCTTCCATATAACTTCACTGCCCACACCCTGATTAGCAACAATTTGTCTATATGTGATAAACGGAGTTGCACCAGTGTTATCAACAAAGTTAGAACCGAATGTTGTGTTGTTAAAAGGTATAACAATTTTACTTGGCAGTGATGTAATTCGTCCAGTGTTATTTGCAAGCACAACGTTAGTAGATGTACTTACACCGCCAACACTATGATAGGTGTTTAACGGTACAATAGCATCTGTAACGTATTCGTTATGCTCTGCATATAATTGTTGATTTGTTTTTGCGGCATCTGGAGCATCAACTTGTGTTTTTAAAATACCAAAATTACTAATCCAATTTACAGCAACATCATGCCATGTTGTACTTCTTGTTCTTAACGGTATATCAGTTACTCTGTTAACAGGAGTAATTGTTAATCCTAATTCTTCGTTAGTCCAAGTACTGCCGCCCCATGCATAGTTTTCGTATGCACCCGGCTTAGTGTTAACTGTTGTAAACACAATAGTATCTTTTGATGTTCTGTTATTTGCATTGCTTTCGTTTAGGTTGTTAATGTTGTAGAACTTTAATGACCCTTCGCTTTGCACAATATAGTCTAAACATCTGTATGTAATATTATATTTGTAGTTGTTAGAATCTATTGGACTGTAATCCATTAGTAATAACCAACTGTTAGGACCTTTGCCTGTGGAGTCTAATCCAAACTCGCCTGTCTTTGCACTTGTTGTCAAATCACTATTAGGAATAACATACCAGTAGTCATCTTGCAAATGATATCCAATTGCAAAAGTTCGTTGAGCTGTTATTTCTGCAACAATGCTGTTAAATTCTTCGGTTGTAAAAAGTTTTCTTAATGAAACAATAAAGTCTCTAATTTCCCATCCTGCTGGTATTTCTTCACTTAGTGCCCATGGGCCTAATGCTGTTGAAATAGCTGAACTTAACACACCATTATTTTCAATGCTGGTTATTCTTGCCCACTTGTAAGATGTAGGGTTAGTAGGATCTACCCATTTTATAAATGTATTGTCTTTTAACCCTTTTGCTTTGTTGGCTGTAGCAACTGCTGAATTATTAACCAATACATTAGTAGTACCAGGTGTAAACTCTTCTGTTATATAACCTGTTTTACTTTCTGGCTTTACTGGTTGTGCATTCCATGTAACATTATCACTATTTGTGAAGTTAAAGTTTGCTAAACTACCGCTTGGTTTTGTAGGGTTTTTCCATTCTGCTCTCATGCCGTAGTAAGTAAAGTCGTTTACTTTACGTAACTTGAGAATGTTAGTAATCACACTAAGTACAACCTCTGTAGGTGTAGTAGTGTTGTTAACAATAACTTGCTGACTTGCTGTATGTATATCATTATAGATATAAGCATCATCGGCAAATGTATCAACATTGTGATACGAACCAGTAGGATCGTTGATATCAATATATCTACTGTGTCCTGAATGGGTTCTATTTGTTGCTTTTATTTTTGCAATGTTTGTGCTCTGGCTTTGTGGGAACACGTTATAATCTTGTGCTGACACCATTCTATTTTGCGTATAAAAAACTTGTGGAGCACGTTCTTTAATTGCCGCTAAACTTTCTGCAGGCGTACTATTGTTAATTGCATACTGTAAACTAAATGTTAGCGATACACTGTACGATCTTCCTGCAACATTTTCATAAGGCACAGTAATACTTAAATTTTTAGCCTCTTCAGGATTGATTGTGTATGTTGATGCATCACTGGTCCTGTACCACACACGGAATATGCCTACTGGCACATTACCAAAATTTCCATCTGGGAATCTAATTCTAATTCCGTCTGCACCCTGGTTCTCTACGGAGTATAAGTTTCTTGTATTTAAACTTTTACTGTTGTAGTTAAGTGTTTGGCCTACCGTGTTAGGAATCTTAGTCCAGTTATTTAAAACAAAACCGTTAGTGTCAATTTCTTGTATGTAAACATCTGTTTCGTTGATGTTAGGCACAGTAATTTGTTCTATTCTATTTTCAATTGGTGAAGTGTAATTATAGTCTTTAAACTGTAAATTACCTTGCTTAATCAATGCAAAGAATCCTGTGTTCTTGCCAGCAAGTCCGCCGCCATCATTTCTATATATAATGTTCTGTAGATTTGTTGGACTTGGGTCTCTTTCATAAAAGTGACTGTTGTCTTTAAAGTCTGCGTTTACAACATTAAACTGTCTCTTTGTACCAGTTGATGTAATATTAACATTGTGTACAATAGGAGAGTTTATTGGTGAGTTCAATTGGTAAAGTTCTGTGGGTATGTTGCCAACAGTACCTGACTTAATAGGTGCAGTAAATTGATTGGTTCTACTCATAGCCGCGTTCATTACTGTAATGAATTGTTCGTAGGATTGGCTGTTGTTTGAATCGTCCCAATATATAGTTTTGTTTGACAACGAAGTGCCTAAACTATCTGTAAGTGGTTCTGAAGTTCTCACACTCACTAATTTTAATAATCCGCTTGCAGGTAAATTACGTTTAGGATTGTATCCTAACATTCTTGCAAGTTTAAATACTGAGTCTCTTCGCTCAGCAGTTTCTAAAAAGTTTTCTCTGGTGTTAACATCCATTCTGAATGCTAAACTTTGACTTAGGAAGGCAAGCAATTCAATAATAGAAACAAACTCTGAACTCTCAATAAAGTCATTGAAGTTTTCAGGGTAGTTAGTCCTAATATAATCTACCATTGCGGAACGCATAGTGTCAAAATCATATGCTTGGAAATCTACTTTGCTGTAGGCTTTATAGGCTACTTTCCAGTCTTCTGCCGCAAATAAGTTATTTTGTCTACTACTGGCCATTTGTTACATTACCTCTGCTGTTTCTCTAACATACATTAAGTAGAGAGTATCTTCGTTTTCAGTGGGTATAAATCTTAAATCAATATCTACCCTTATTGCTTGTTCCAGTGCTGTTACTGTTGTGTTTAATAATGACACTCTTGGGTCACGTCCTACTATCTTCTCAACATCTTCTTCTATATCTGTGATAAGTGATGCTGACATAGGATTCATTAATAAGTCCCACACAATACTACCAAAGTTTGGTCTCATTACTCGCTCACCTTTCTTGGTATAGAATTCGTTTTTAAGATCTCGCTTTACTAACTCATCACCTGTTAAAGTGAACGGAGCACTAAAGTTATCTACTGTATTAAACCCTCTGAACTTTGCCATACAAGTATTTATCATTAAAATTAAATGCAGTTTTAATTTACCAAAACATTTGGTTGTTTGCTTGAAATATAGTTAAATACACATAAGCACTTTAATTATAAGTGTGAAACAAACAGCACATGTGCTGTTACACCCACTATATAGCAAAGGAATACGTATATGCGTAAACTTTTGAAGGGTTTCGACGAAATTTGGGCGAAAGCACAAGTTCGTAACGAGACAGAAAAGGGACGTTTTCAGAGGATATTTTTCCAATATAAACGTTATTTCCATTTAGGTGTTTACGATACCGCTACTAAGAGATATGTCGTGTTTGACAGTATTAATCTTGTTGGCAACTATCGTTACAACTCAAGTGTACATCCACCAGAGTTTGCAGAAATGCGAAGGTTAGTTGGTTAATATAAAAGAGGCTTAGGCCTCTTTTTTTTATGATCCGAGATTGTTAATCATGTCTGCTATAGTTTGCTTAGGCATAGCAGGATTGAGAATGCTTTCGTAATAATCATTGCGTTTGCCGTCAATTGCTTCTGCTAATTGCAAGAAGTTAATACTTCCGCCTTCAGTGCCCTTGGCAACGTCTATCACCTCACCGGCTACACTATCAGGTGACTGGAATACACTTGCCTGAAATGCTCGCATTTGAACTAAGTTTTGATTCTCTGTCATTTCAGTTTTACCTGGCTGTTTGCTTAATACCCAGCCGGACATAAAATGAGGTACTCTATGGTACTCTCCTTTATTTAATGCTTCAAGTACATTACTGTTTTTAAAGTTATCAGTACCGATACTACGTGCAAATTCAGTTAATGCTAATTGCTGATTATCACTTACTGGAACTGATATAGAGTTACTTACAGAATTCCATGTTTTTGACTGGTCAGCAACAAGACCTAATGTTTCTCCAATTGGACCTATGCCCTGAGAAAAGTCTACTATTTTATTGCCCATTGCATCTTGGAATATTCTTCCAGTGCCATCTGGTATAATATCTATGCCTGCTTGTTTTAGTTGTGCTTCAAAGTCAGCAACCGACGAAGCAGTAGACATAGCAGTGTCAATCATGCCTTTCATTTGACCCAATTGGCCTTCTAAAAGATCTGCTGGTAATCCTAAATCACTAAGTCCAAAGTTTTTAAGTCTTGCTTCCATTTCTGTTAATTGCTTGCCAATGCCTATTATTTTTTGTGCTAATGCATTTGAAGTTGGGAAACGTATAGGTGGTATTGCCGCCTTGATTCCGTTTATTAATGCGCCTAACCCAGCAATTTCTAATAACTTAGTTTGTGCGGCATCTTTAAAATTGTTTAGTGCGCCTTGCACGTCAGCATAAGTAGGTATAGCATCTAAGTAGCCGCCTACGTCAGGCATGGCGCTATCAATAACATCACCTAACCCAGCAGTGGCATCAGTCACAGCATTTTGCACGGACGAAATTTGATCACCTGTTGTTTTATCTTTATATCCTGTTCCAACTTCTGAACCGTCTGGTGTTTGTGCATCTGCAGGTGCTGATGCAGTTTCACTTGTTGCGTTGGCAGGCATATTGTCTAATGCTTTCGATGATTCTGCTTGCTCTTGTGCTTCACTGGCCGCTATTGGGTCGTATTGCGAATGACCTATGTATGGCTCGCTGGTTAATAAGTTACCAACAATGGTTTTTATCTTATCTTGCTTACCTTGTCGCTTACCTGCCGTTGGCGCGGCCGGACTTGCCCCGGTAGTAGCACCTTCTCTGTCAAATTCTGGTGCTTCTGCAGGTGAATCTTTTCTGCCAGTGAGTCCCATTTGTGGGGCAGGGATAGCCGGAAGGGCTGGCAATGCCGGTGCTCCACCACTGTTAAGTAGTATCGATGGTGACATTATGCTTGCAGGTCCGCCTGAGGTTACACTATAGCCAGCCGCACTTAATATGCTTGTGGGTAATGTGCTTTGCATCTTGATTCCGCCCATGGCCGCTAATAAGTCTATGCCTAACGGACCCCCGGCAGTCGCCGCTAATCTTCCACCAGCATTCATATCAATGTCGCCACCGTTTGCAGTAATTTGTGTGTTTAATCCGCCGTATGCTGTTAAGTCTCCAGCACCTTCAAGCCGTAAATTACCGCCTGTTCCTAATGGTGGTAATCCTATAGCACCCAATGGATTGGAACCTTTATACTCCCCGGCAATATTATCACCAGAGGCTTTGATGTTTACATCTTGTCCTGCTTCAATGTTTATGTCTTGGTCGGCTCGTAAATTAAAACTGCCTTTAGCTCTAAAGTTTATACTGCCCTCGCCAAAGAAGTTAATATCTCCAATACGAGTTAGTTCTACCCAAGCAGAACCTGTTTTGTTTATCATGTAGATAACACCTGTGGTGTCATCCATTAAAATTTGATTACCACCAGCAGTTCGAATTCTAATATTTCTGCTGTTAAGGTTGTCATCCATAATAAATTGATGACCGCCAAGCCTGTGGTTGAAGTCGCTTGTGTCTCGTGGTCCTGGTGTTAGTATACCAAATACTTCACTGGGAGATTCACGTCTCGAGCCGGCTGTGCCTGCCCCTCTAAGCGGGTCATTTGCTAACCCTTGTCTTACTATGCCTTCTGATATATCTACGTGTAGAGGGCGTGTAGCGTCGTTGTGCGTAGTCTTTGCGTCTCGTTTATTCTTCTCTGCTACTGGCAGTTTCATGTTCGGGTCTGAATAGCTTTTACCAGCTGGCATACCCGGTACCATGTGATTATATCTGTCTGGGTATAAACAACTTACTACAAAAGGAAATTTAGTATTACCATCACCAAAACAAACTAATACCAAGTTTCCAATGTCTGGTGGTACCATCCACATACCATAACTTTGTTGTGTTTGTTTATAATTTTCAATGTCTTCGCCTATGCCTGCACTGTCTGTGCCTCCAGCAAAAGGTGAGCTCCACATAGCATCAAATAAACCATCATTAGAACCTTTGTCTTTTGCTAATGTGGCAATGAACACTTGAATACGACCAGTCCTACTTAAATCTTTAGTAGCAGTTACTTGGCCAATATAAATTCCAAACATAGGGCTGTTTTTTTGGATGTTTTCATAGGCTCTATTTTTACTGCTGATCCTATTACTGTTTGCTCTCATATTCATTCTGTGCCTGTCTCTTTATCATCTTCTGTTTTTTGACTTTTTACATAGTCAATAGCGGCCGGGTCTAATACACGGTGACCTGTTACCAAGCATTCAAATACTCCACCCCTAAAGTTATTTGTAACTTTAATCATTCTGTATACTCCACCGAACGTTCTTGCCTCGCCGCTCATGTCCCAGTATCCTGAATTTAATTCACTGTCTTCATCTGAGTAATCTGGGTCATATGTAATTGGTGCATTGATATTTAAGAAGAAACAGTTATCATCACCCTTATGATTGGCTCCTTCTTCATCACTTTTTTCTTTTACGGATGCCACGCCTGTACCTTGTTTACCTAAGTACCACGGATCACCACGCAATAATAATTCTACTTCCAACATAAACTGGGTGTCTGAATGTTGCCCAGCAATAAAACCAAGTAATTTGTTTTGCACAGAACCTGATTTATATGTTCCGCCTTGTACCTTACTTGGAAAGTCTTGTTTACGTGATACGCCTTGTTTAACAACCTTAGCGTCTTTGTCGTCAGCACCTGTTTTACCATTAAGATTTATGTAGCCAAGGTCTTCAAGCCGCTGTATGTCTGGATACGATTGCCCCGGATTTAAAAAGTCGGCGCCGTATGCGTATCCGCTAAATGTTGGTTCGTATTCTGGTGGTGCTATTGCAGGATCTATTGTTGGTGCGGCTGTGGCAAACGTGTTGCTGTTAGCCGCTATCGATTTTCGTGTTGCATCATCCAACGAATCTATAAATGCTCGTTGGTCAGCGGCATTACCACTGTTTATTAAATTTATTAAATCATTAGATGTCTGACCAACGGCATTTGCTATTTGGTCTATAGCGCCTGTGGCTTCAGACATAAACTTTTTAAGATCGCCTAATAAACTACTAAGCGAACTTTTTTCTGCCGCATTTTTACCTGCATCAAGTAAGTCTTTTATTTGACCTTCTATGGTTAAATCTTTATCTTCTGGCACAGTGTTAGACAATACATCAGACGCAGTAATTGACACGTCGCCCACAGCACCATACTTAGGCGCCAGTAACATATCTAAACCGTAATCATATTTAATATCTAATGATTTTATTTGGTCGTTTAGTCCTGTAAATAGATAGTTGTAACTTTTTAATAAACTATTGTTTCCTATCATGCCGTCTATAACTTTTCTGCCGTCACTTATTTCTGTTTCTTTAATATCTACAGCAACGTCTCGTCTAACGGACTTATATATTGTTGGAATATATGTTGTTTTGGTTGCGTACTTATTTCGTGATTTATCAAATTTTGTTTGCTTAACGTCTGCATTCATTCTCATCCAAGAAATAAATGGCTGGTCGCTGTCAATTGCATCGTCTTCTGGATTAGTAAGGTCGCTCTTGCGTGTTACTTTACTAAGGTACTCTTCATTCATACTTAATAGGGTGTCAAAGTAATCTCGCATACTTGCACCTTCAGGCACACTGATCTTGTCTCCATCAAATGTTACTTCTGTTGAGTCACCTGAGTCTTTTGGTGCGTCTTCGAGTGCTTGGTTTCGTTCAGTTGCAGAAGCCATGCCACTGGTTTCGTTCATTTGTCTGTTTGTATCTTCTGCATCGCCATCAGTATTAGATATTAATGTATCATCTGCGATTAAGTCGTAACTTTCGCCGCCGGATTCTCCACCTATTAATGCTGATAAATCAAAGTCCACTTCATCTGGGACTTCGTCATTGGTAGCATCAGTGCTCCATTCATTTAATTTTGCTTTAAAGTCTTCCACGTGCTCAGTTATAGTTTTACCAACAGTGTTTATTGTTTTAGGTATTTTGTATGCAGTATCAGTGAATGCATAACTGGCAGATGCAACTCCTTCAAATTGATATCTACTGCCGCCTTGATCAATTGCTACTCTAACTTGGGTAATATTAAATTTATACCTAAATGGTCCTGCAACCACTTCCGTGTCGCCACCTGTGTCAGGATCCCACTCTACATCACTTGGTCCGAGATCAGACTCTTGGTAGCCTTGGAACCTAACTTCGAGGTACATGGTCACTGAGTTTGCATTTGCCTGTCCGAGGTACACTTTTGCTAATTGTAGTTGGTCCATGAATGTTGCGGCACCGGGCTGAATTACAGTAAATTTAATAGCATTTGCTTGTGCGCCATCACTACCGGTTACCACACTCATTATTTCAAGGTCGTCTATTTGTGTGCCTGTAACGCCTGTTTGGGCAAGTATCACTGTGCTGGCAGGTGGTGCTATTAAATTGTCTGTTGCTAATCCAAACTCTGATTTAGACTCAAGCATTGATGCTTCGTCTATCATATAAAGTTTTAAGTTGTAAGTTGGAGAATCATAATAGTCAAGTATATTACCAAACACTTTTCCTATATAGGGATCAAAATATTCTGGACTTGCTGGCATGCTTAACTCCTTGGTGCTATGTAGTTGCTTACCGACTCCTTGGATGGTACGAAAATAGTCAATCCGGATTTAAAGTCTCGGATTGGATCTTTAAGCTCATCAGGGTTACGTAAAGCAAATACCCACCACAGTCTACTATTGCCATATAATTTAAAGGCAAGTAAATCTGGTCTTTCTTCAAAGGCATGTCCAACTTTGTATTCTTGATCGTTTATAGATGCTGATACTTTAGGTAAGTTATTTACGCCTAAGAAAATATTGTCTGAGCCTACCTCTGCATTTTTTAAGAAACTATCACTTCTGTGTTTAGTAGACATTAAATAAATCCACCTTTGTATAGTTGTCCACTTGCAAGAGATTCAAGGTTAAAATACCTTCTAAGTTTGTGTGGTGTGTATGTTGGTTTGAGATTAATCATTATGTTTGTTCTTGTAGGCACATAAGTAATCTGGGTGTTTGTTTGTACTGGAACATAGTCAACATCATCTGGATATTGAACCGTGTAGTTTTGTATTACAACTGGCACTTTGTTAAAGCCGTGATCTCCGAGATACTCAAACAGCATCACAGGAGGTGGTGTACCGAACTTACCACTTGCTACTGCTTGGTCGCCAAAGTATCCTTTTGTAGCAACCTTTAAAAATGTTAACACTGCTAACAAGTATCTTGCTTCATATATGTTGTCTGCTGTGAAGTCAGCGGCAACAGGAATGTCTGGTGGTGTACTACTAATGTATGTGTTAATTGGGTAGTTCATTCCTTGCATTTGTGCTGAGTCATATTCTGCAGTGCCACTTAGGAATATTTGAGGAGTATATTGCCACACCATACCGCCTGATTCTTCTATGGGCTTTAACAGATAGTCTGCATCTGATATGCCTGCACTATCAATCATTTTAGAATAGAATGTTGATTCGCCACCCTTCTTAGGGCGTAATCTTGCTCTCCAGTCAAATTTATCCTGTAATTCTTGTGTTGTTCTATTTGATAAATCTGAACCTGTGACAATGTTGTTTAGTTCAGCTCTTGCTTGAGCTGTTTTGTTTGCCATTATATTCGAGTAACCGCTGTTAGCAAAGTTATCGTTGTTTGTGCCTAAAACACCGTCAACAAGACTGCCTGCTAAGTTTCGCAGTATAGGGTTTTTGATGTCGTTTACTTGACCACCAACAAATCTTGTTACACTCTGATCTATTGCATTTGCTGTTCTTGAGTTTGCAAACGCACCAAAGCCTGAATCTTCTGGCATATAATTGCTCCTTTCTATATGTTATATTTATCACAAGTATTAAAACGTATGTTAATTACCAGAAACCAGAAATCGGCAGAAATAGGTTGACAAGCCTATAACTATAATGTATACTGTATTACTAATTACAGGAGCTATTATGGCAGTCGCAAAGAAAACAAACTACCTAAACAACAAAGATATTTTAAAAGAGATTCATAAAAGTAAACTTACCTTTTGTTGGGTTAAGGACGATCGTTACATTCAAAACGATATAATCCTTGATGATGTTAGTAAGATTAATAAAACAACAACTAAACTTGCTAAACAAAATCAAGCCGCAAGATTTCAATCTGAAGGTTATGCTAAAGCAATGCTTGGACACGACAAGAAGGATTATAGAAATAAGCCTAAGCAAAAAGACTTTGCTGTGGATCTTGCTACTATAAGTGATGAGGATGTTACGTTTCGTGTTATGACATACGAGCATATTCCGTTAGAACCTGGTAGAAAGCGAAATCCTAAAAACGAATCAGAAACTAAAGCAAAAGTAAACTTTCCACCATTTAAACACTATGCATACATTAATGGAGAGATACAAGAAGTTGTTAGAAGTCACTGGGAAGGCAGTATAAGTAACGGTCATTTCGAACCTAACAAAGGACGTATCTCAAATACATTAGGCACAATGTTTTTAAAACTTGTTGAAAGGTACTCTCATAGAGCAAACTGGAGAGGCTATACTTATGTAGACGAAATGCGTGGACAAGCACTTGTTCAGTTAAGTCAAGTAGGGTTACAGTTTAATGAAGCAAAGTCAGACAATCCTTTTGCATACTACACAGCCGCAGTTAATAACAGTTTCACCAGAGTGTTAAACTTAGAGAAACGAAATCAAACTATCAGAGATGATATTTTAATTGACAGTGGACACCTTCCAAGTTATGGTAGACAGATTAAACATGAGGATGAGATGCGTAGACTTAGAGAATCAGCAGAAACCGAAACACCGGATATTGAGGCATTTGACCAATAATGAGCCAGCTGTTTAAAACAGCGGCTTGTTTTACCGATATACATTACGGACTAAAGCAGAATAGCCGCGTACATTTACAGGATTGTCACAGATACGTAGAATGGTTTATTGCAGAAGCAAAAGCCAGGAATGCTGAGACATGTATTTTTCTTGGAGATTGGAGTCATCACAGGGCAAGTGTAAACGTTGCTACTATGAATGCATCTATTAAAGATCTCAAATTACTTAACGATGCGTTTGAAACAGTATATTTCATAACTGGTAATCACGACCTCTATTACAGAGACAAACGTGAGCTAAACAGTATTGAGTATGCACGTGACTTATCTAACTTTGTTATGGTAGACGACATGTTTGAACAAGACGATGTTGCTATTGTTCCATGGCTTGTTGGCGACGACTACAAAACTGTTGCAAAGATGAAGTGCAAATACATGTTTGGTCATTTTGAGTTACCATACTTTAAAATGAATGCAATGGTAGAGATGCCAGACCACGGTGGTATCAATGATAAGATGCTTAGTGGACCAGAATATGTATTCAGTGGACACTTTCACAAAAGACAATTTAAAAATAACATACATTATTTAGGTAATGCGTTCCCACATAACTATGCAGACGTTGGCGACAACGATCGCGGTGCTATGTTTTTAACATGGGGCGAAGAACCCCAATATGTTAATTGGGATAAATGCCCTAAGTATTCCGTTATTACATTAAAGCAGTTATTAGATAACCATGCAGAGTTGCTTGACGAATATACTTATGCAAGATGCAAATTAGACATTAGTATAAGTTATGAAGAAGCAAACTTCATACGAGAAAAAATGGCTGAGCAGTATAATGTAAGAGAGTTACAACTTATACCTGTTAAAGAGGAGCAAGACGAGTTTGAGGGCGGAGACATTTCGTTTGAGAGTGTTGATCAAATTGTTATCACCCAGCTGGAAACTATTGAGAGTAACTCAATAGACAAACAAAAACTTATCGGAATATATAACGGATTAGAAACTTAGTATGCTTAATATTAAAAACGTAAGTGCAAAAAACTTCATGAGCATTGGTGCTCAAACTCAGGCTGTTAACTTTGATCAGTGTCAACTGACTCTTGTTCTCGGACATAACCTCGACTTAGGTGGTGACGGTAGCAGAAACGGTACTGGTAAAACAACTATTGTTAACGCACTAAGTTACGGTTTATATGGAGATGCATTAACAAACATTCGTAAAGATAATCTCATAAACAAAACAAATGCCAAAGGCATGATTGTGTCAGTTGAGTTTGAAAAGGATGGCACTGAATATCGCATCGAGCGTGGCAGACGTCCTAACACACTAAAGTTTTTTGTTAACGGTACCAATCGTGAAGACGGTGAGCAACAAGGTGATAGTAGAGAAACGCAAAAAGAGATAGAAAAGATAATTGGTTTCCCGCATGAAATGTTTAAGCAACTTATTGCACTAAACACTTACACTGAACCTTTCTTAAGTCTTAAAGCAAACGATCAACGTGCTATGATTGAACAGTTATTGGGTATTACAGAGCTGTCGTTAAAGGCTGATGTTCTCAAGGAACTACTCAAGTATACTAAAGACAGTATTAAGGAAGAAGAGATACGTATTACCGCAGTTAAAAACAGCAACGAACGTGTACAACGTAACATTAAAGATATCGAAAGCCGAGGTAAAGCCTGGGCTAAGACAAAAGAAGATAAAGTTGCTGACATGCAAACATCAATTGACACGTTAGAAGAAATTGATGTTGAGCAAGAAATAGAAAGGCATAAGTCTAATGCAATCTTAAAAGAATCGTCAGATGTAAAGACCACGTTAGAAACAGAACTGGAACGCATTCTAACATCGCTACTACGCAGTAGTAAAAAATTAGAAACACTAAAAAGTAATTTACTCAAAGCACAAGAGGGTGTATGTCCTGCGTGTGAGCAAAGTACTGCTCATTTAACTACGCATGAGAAGTACACAAACGAACTAATTAGTGATATTAGCGAAGAAGAAGTTTATAACAAAGAGCTTACTGACAGACAAAACGAAGTAGAACAAGCAGTAGCAGGTGTGGGTGTATTACCAGATGAAGAGGACACCTTTTATAACACATTAGAAGATGCTTTGTCTCATAAACATAACCTCGATACACTAATAACTAATCTCGATGAAAAGATAAACGATATTAATCCATACGATGATCAAGTAGTATCATTAAAAGAAACTGGGTTAGAAGAAATTGACTTTGAAACAGTAAACGAACTAACATTTTTAAAAGACCACCAAGAGTTCTTGTACAAATTACTAACCAGCAAAGATAGTTTTATACGTAAACGTATCATTGATCAAAACATTGCATATCTTAATCATAGACTTGCATACTATTTAGACAAGTTAGGTTTACCGCATGAAGTTAAGTTTAGCAGTGATTTAAGTGTGTTAATAACAGAGTACGGCAGAGACCTTGACTTTGATAATTTAAGTAGAGGCGAGCGTAACAGACTTATACTTGGACTTAGTTGGGCGTTTAGAGATATATACGAAAGTCTTAATCACCCTATGAACTTGATGTGTGTAGACGAACTTATTGACAGCGGTATGGATACTACTGGTGTTGAGAACGCTCTTGCTGTGCTTAAAAAGATGCACAGAGAACAAGGCAAAAGCATTTTCTTAATATCACACAAAGAAGAACTTGTTGGGCGTGTTAATAATGTGCTAACAGTAATCAAAGAAGGCGGGTTTACCAGTTATAATACTGATACAGAATACGTTAACTAAGTATATGCATGAGTGAATGGATATATAACGGACAAGTAATAACAGAACTGCCTGAGGGTTGTGAAGCGTTTGTGTATCTAATCACAAATAACAAAAACAACCGAATGTATGTAGGTAAAAAACTTGCAAAATTCAAAACAACCAAACCACCCTTAAAGGGAAAGAAGAATAAACGCCGGGGCACTAAAGAAAGTGACTGGCAAGTCTACTGGGGTAGTTCAGATAACTTAAAAGAAGATGTAGAAAAGTACGGTGAAAGCAATTTTACACGTGAAATTCTGCATGTATGCCCAAGTAGGGGTGTTGCAAGTTACCTTGAAGCCAAGGAGCAGTTCGATAGAAATGTGTTGCTCACAGACAATTATTACAATGGTATTATCAATGTTAGGATTGGCGGTTCGAAAATACTTCGAGAAGCTCTTGACAAGTTATAACTAACTACTGAACAAGATAAAAACAGACACAAAGTCAAACTCAACAGACACAACGTCAAACTCAACAGACACCAAGTCTCTCATAACACAAATAAACAGCACACAAGGTTGGCGGGCCGGATAGAATACCGCTGTGGAAAAACTGGTGAAAATGTAACCAGACACGTACACACTGAGACACACCCACTGGTGTTAAGTATTGGTGCAGATTGAATGCTGTCAATCGAGAAACTGCATATTACACATAAAAACTGTACACTTAGGAACGAGCGTACAGGTAGCTGGAAACAGCGATGTCGACGTAGGTTGGGAAAGGTCAGAGCCCAATGTGTAGCAGAGTAAATACCTATTTCCGGTCAAGGCTGAAAGCGTAACTCACATAAAGTAACGTAACTTTTTTTTGATGGAACCGTAACTGGTTCCGTCTGACCTCAGCAATCTACATAAAATACCTATTTTGTTTCTTCAAAACAAAATCGTAACATCTTATTACTACTTGCTCTTAATTGCTTTTCTTCTAAAGTGTTTCAAACGAATGATTGAGTGGAGTGAAACGAAACGAGAGAATGAGGTTTGGAAAGGCCTAAAAGGCCTATTAGTTGAGATATAACTTTATAGGAATTACTTAGAGATTTTCTGACGTGGGTTTGCCAGCTTTGGCTTTATTATAATCATTGATAACTTTTACAGTGGTAGTTCTTTCTTTAGCACTCATCATCCATGTATCTTGCCAGGATATACTACCACCACTATACACAGCAATTTCGATTAGACTCTTTTCTAATTGCTCGGCTTCTTTTCTAAGTTTGTTTATAAGAGAGAGGATCTCTTGAGGTTCTGATCGACTTAGGAAGCCGTGAAAAAATTTACAGGGTCAAAGCCAATTTCTTTTGTAAATTGGACCTCACATTTTTCGCACTCTAATTGAACTTCTTTGTTAACACCAATCTTGTTAACGTCAGCAACTTTCTCTTCAATGGCCTTGCCAACTGATCTATCTGTGTTTTCTAAGAACTCTTGGATTTGTTTCCTGTCTGTTACAAGGAAGTCATCACCGTCTTCGCCAGTGCCAGATATGCTTGACACACTATCACAAATTAATTCAAAGTTTAGAGATGCAACTTGCATGAAGTTTAAGTTAAACTGTTTGAGTTGTTCAACTTCATCATCTATGTTTTGTATACCTTGTAGACTTCTTGTTGTTTTAAAATTTGCAATACCAGCCTTTACAGAACTTTCATATGTGAATGGCCTAATATCAATAGTTAAACCTGATTCTGTTTCATGCTGATATGTTTCAGACACAATACTCATGGTGTCTAATGCCATTTCGATACTGGCAACACTTTCAATTGCTTCTTCACATTCTGGACATGTTCCAGATACATTAACTTCGTCACCATATGTTGCACCCTGTATAGCAATAAGCAAAGTGTCTACATCGTTACTGATAAGAGCTCTTGGCTTTTTGACTGCTGGTACACAACTTGCAATTACTTGGGCAACGGACTCACCGTTAAGCAGTGCATCAGGGTTTTTCATTATCATTTCATCTTTAGCAGTCATAGGAAAGATTGCTAATTCACCGTTTTCCGGAAAATCAATCTCATCATTGTTATAAAATTTACCTTGTGATGGGACCTTCGTGTATAACTTAGGACTTCTGAAATAACCCGCTAACGGGTTTTGGTTGTTTGACATAATTAAAACTCCTGTTTAAGACATTGATAAATACTACTATAAGCAATACCAATGCTTGTGATATGTATTTATCACCAATAAAAGGGTACTTAAAGAGTTTTTGAATTATGGCCGAAATTAAGATTACTAATACTTCCACAAATGAGCAATCAGTTGTTACAGGCCTACCTGATTGGGCATTAGAAGATACACAGACAAAATTATTAGCCGCCATTAACAAAGATGTCGGCTATAACAAAGAATCAAAAGAGTCATTAGCAAAGTTAGTTGGGCATTTAACTGATGCAAACAAAAACGAAAAAAAGAATCAAAAAGAAGCAGACAGCGACAGAGATAAAGCACAAAGAACTCTGGACGATATAAACAAAAACGGCAAGAAGAAAAACAAAGACGGTTCAGTTTTAGAGTCAGCATCAGACCAGTTAGGCAATGTAATGAAATTTGCCGCAACTGCAACTGGTACTGCATTTGGTTCTATAATAGGTGGATTTGCATCTTTAATATCAACATCATACAGATTAGGTAATGTGCTTGGTGACTTGTCAATGGTTGGTGTAGGGTTTGACACAGTGGCAAACGAGACTATTAATACTATTGCAGGGTTAAATGCATTAGGCATGACATCCAAAGAAGCCGCTGGGTTAATGGCAGAGTATAGCGGAGTTATACAAACAGTTGGTAAACCTGAGTTTTTAAATCTAACACGTGAATTTGCAAGAATAACAGGGTTTGGTGCAGATTTTGGCATGACAATGAAAGAAGCCGCGACTGTGATGGCAGAAGAACTGGAAGAAAGACAACAGTTAGGTATATTAGGCAAGGTATCAGATGTTGCGTCAGCAAAAAGAACTCAAGAATTGTACAAACAACAATTAAAGAACACTCAGATATTAGGTAAGTCTATTACTGATATACGAGACGCAGGTGGCAAAACATTAGCAGACCAGGCCACAGTTAAATTAGCGTTCATCAGAGCAACACATACAATGGGTGACGATGCCGCAGAAGCATTCAGGGTAGCAACAGCAACAAACATGAGTAAGTTAAGTGCCATTGGCGTGAGCCAAGAAGTCATAGATCAAATGGGCATGGCAATGTTTGATGTAAACGCATTCCAAAGCCAAGGCGCACAAGCAATGAGGGAAGCATTATTGGCAACTGGTACTTCCGCAGGATTAGAAATAGAACAATCTTTGGTTAACATTAACAAATTGGTTAAACAAGGCGACGGCGAAGAAGCCGCAAAAGCTCAAGCGGCGTTACAGAAGAAGTTCCTCAATTTAGGCGAAGAGATGGCCGCTGATGGTGGCAAGGGAGCAGTTCGATTCCAAAGCATGTTAGCAACATTAGGGCAATCAAATCCTATGGTAGAAATGATTGCAACAATGCAACCAGACTTATTGCGTGCCGCAAAAAATTTAGTACCCGGCAATATTGCAGATGACTTATCACAAATGGCAAAATCCTCACAGGCATTTGATAATGCAATAGCTCAAGTAAAAGGCTCGTTTGAAGGAATA
>TARA_R110001632_G_scaffold10175_4_pt1 | contig 22509 bp, 21 predicted proteins | sample TARA_R110001632 | Tara Oceans TARA_R110001632 (sample SAMEA4398266) | marine metagenome | biome: Polar Biome; feature: [SRF] surface water layer (ENVO:00010504); material: water (ENVO:00002006), including particulate matter (ENVO:01000060) such as... | depth 5 m
ACTGATATTGGCCCAGGTGCGTTTAGAACTCGCCTTGCTTATACTTACCTAATTGATGGTTATAGCATTCCACTTCCAGGCGCTGATAAAGATGAGTTTGCTGGAGAAATTGGTGCATCAGAGCATAAAGCTAACTGGAACTTTGGTTATAAACTTAACGACTTTGATTTTAACTGGAGCTTAACTTACATTGGCGCTGCAGACTTTGATGATCAATTCTTAAGTGGTTTTGGTATTGCTCCAGGTGGAGTAGGGATTGGTTCAGTAACGTATCATGATGTTCAAGCAAGTTACCATATCAGCGATTCAACAGAGCTTTACGCTGGTGCGAGTAACTTATTTGATAAAGAGCCACCACGCATTTTATCGGGTGTGAGCGGTTCAAGTACTGGTACTGAAACAGATGCAGGTACGTATGACCCAATTGGTCAATCATTCTACATAGGTTTTAGAAGTAAATTCTAACCAACAATAACGACACTAATATAGTTACTTAATTCGTAACGTTCACAAAGCCTCAGTATTGCTAGGGCTTTTTCATGGGGAAAAATAATGTAGTAGTAATGCTTATACATTGTTTATCCCAATATATGAGCATTACACCCACTTAAACCCAAAACAACGCCACTGGTAACAGGGGCGTTGTTTAGTATTGGGAGGAGGCTAATATAGTAACCGAATCGCTTGATTATTTAACGATTTATCCCTATTTGTGGCCCTCTTCATTGAGGGCTTTTTTTTGCTGGTTTAGTCTAAGTAAGCCTTTAGCATCCAAACCAGTTTCTCTTGCTCTGAAATGTAATCGCTCATTAGTGAGGCTGTACCTTCATCGTCTGCATCACCAGCTTGGCTTAAAATATCACGCTGCATGTGAATTAATGTACTGTAACCAGCAAGTAGGTTTTCTACGGCTGTAACACCATCACTAATACCTTTAGCTTCTTTAATTTTACTTACTTCAAGGTAATCAGAAAATGCATGTAGTGGTGCGCCATCTAACGTTAAAATACGTTCTGCAACTTCATCTACTTTTAGAAGTAGCAAGTTATAAATTTCTTCAAACTTAACGTGTAGTTCAAAAAAGTTACGGCCTTTAATATTCCAGTGAAAACCACGCGCATTCATGTATTGAATCTGGTAGCTACTCAATAATGTATTGAGTGACTTTATGATGTCTTCGCTTTTTGCGCTGTTTAGACCAATTGCGTTTACATGTGACATAACTTGCTCCTGAATAACCGTTTGTTTGTGAACTTGTGATAAGTATTACTAATTTCGATAAATTAGTAAAATCGTTTAAATGTATCTAGTTAATAGTTTTAACCTATTAGCTGTTTTTGATACCTGTATTCACTTTAGACTATTAATAGAAATGGGACTGATTAATAAAAATACTACCCCTCAAAAATAAATAAAACCCAGAAGTATATAAATCATGATCTAAAACAAACTTTATTCAAGGTAATAACTTAGCTATTTTTTTATTGATGTAGGTCAAAAATCATCCACCCTAACGGCGCATAATAATGTTGTCGAAATAATTAGGAGAGATAACATGCATGCAAAAACAGCGAAACAAAATAAAGCAGAGTTAATCGTGGTAGGAATTGCAGTCATCGCATTTGTGCTTGGGCTAGTCGCGCACTTAGCAGGAGCAAGCTTTGCGAACTCAGATTTTTTTGGTTACATTGCGGCGCCCATTCCGCTGATACTGGCTGTGATATTTTTAATTAGTTATAAAATAGCAGCCAATGCTGAGGATTAATCTTTCTCGTTTAAGCACTTTAAAATGTAATCGAGTACTTGGCGCGAGTAAATCATACTGGTATGGCTTAAATGAAACACTTTATGTTCGGCCATACCTTTAAGTTTGGTTTCATCTAGTAATACAGTGCCATCTGACTGGCTACCTTTGACTATTAAAGGCATAAGCCCAATAGGTAAATCCCCTGCGATACTATAAAGCTTAGCTTTAAAAGGCCAATTACCATTTTTAGTAAGCAAAAATTCAACACTATTTTTTAAAAATGATTCAAACCCTTTTTGCTTCATTTTTTGCGCTATATGGCTGCCTTTATGTGGAGTACCCAGTGTAATTACCTTCGTAATATTCTGGCTAGCAGGAGAGTTTGCCTCTAGGTAAGCACGTGCAATCAGCCCTCCCATTGAGTGGCATACAAGCGCTGCAGGTTCGTTAGAAATACACTCATCAATTTGTGCAAATATGGTATCGCGGTGAGGGTCGAGCGTATTATAGGTAATGTTTAATACCGTCATACCCGACTCTTCAAGTCGTGAACAAAGTGGGCGCATAACAAAGCCAGACATATACAAGCCATGTAAAACAATAACGTGTTTAACTTTCATATGCTCCCTAATACCAATTTTATTAAAAACATGATCATCCTAGCGTATTAAATAATCCGCTACCTGCGTTAAAAATTATTTATATAAAACAACTATATGTCATAATTTTCGCCTTGTTATCGACTTATTTATTTGTCGCTATAATACATAACTAATTTAATGCAATTGGTATAACTACCGTAATTACATTAACTGTAGCGGTTTTATTTCAATATTGGTTGTATCGGTATTTACCCATACTTCACCATCTTGAATGGAAATGGCGAGCTTAATTCCACGATCAACCAAAGCAGCAAGTGCTTGTGTTGCTGCGTAATCAAGGCTAAAAATACTTAGATTTTTAAATTCATACAATTTAGGTTGATGTTTTTGCCACCAAATTGCTTGATTGTTTTCACCATAAGTATATAGCACCACTTTTTTAGATTTATTACAGGCTTTTTTAAGGCGTTTCTCATCTGGTAAGCCAAGTTCAACCCATAGTTCTATTTCTTCACTATAGCTTACATGCCAAAGTTCAGGCTCATCATCAGCACTTAACCCTTTAGTAAATTCTAAACCATCACAGCTATTTAGCGCAAAAGCGAGTAAGCGAATCATCAACCTTTGGTCGGTTTCTGATGGGTGTTGAGCCAAGGTTAAATTAAAATCTTGATAAACGTGGCGGTCCATATCGCTAAGCGATAACTGCACTTTCATAATGGTGGATTTAAGAGCCATAACAACTAATCTGAAAAAATTTGCGCCAGTATAGCGCAATTAAATGAATTGCCAGTTAAAATAGCGGTTAATTATACGTTAGGAGTTAAAAATGGCTATCCAGTGGTTCCCTGGGCGCTTGAATTAACTTCCGCAGCACTCCGCAGTTATATTAAAAGCCTAGTAAAAACATGGTTGTAACCTGTTTTTATTCCGGGTTTGTCCAGTCTTATCTTGTTACTTCTACTATTTTTAATACCCACGTTAGTACCCATGAGGTTGTATTTTATATATACTAGCCTTAATCATCACTGTGGAGCTTATTATGGCCAGGCCTGTAGTTCGTCTAACGGATAAAAAAATAAAATCAATTACTAGTACAGGCAAAGAGCAAACGCTTTCTGATGGTGGCGGTCTTCAACTGCGGGTTTTACCTAGTGGGACTAAATCTTGGCAGTTTAAGTTTAAAAACCCAGTTAGCGGAAAGTTTAATAGGATGCCTTTAGGTTTATACCCTGCTTTATCACTTGCTAATGCCCGTATTAGAGCACTTGAATGCCAAGAGCAACTGGTGCAAGGCATTAATCCAAAAGCTCAAGAACAGGATAAAAAACAAGCTGAAAAACAAAAGGCTGAAAATACATTAATTGTTGCTGCGCAGCATTGGTTTGAAATCAAGAAAACTAAAGTTACGTCAGCTCATGCACAAAGGGTATGGCGAACTTTGGAGATTTATATATTTCCAAAGATGGGAGATTTACCTTTAGAAGCTATAAATAGACGTAATACATACGATTTGATAAGACCTATAGAGATAGATGGAAAGCTCTCGACTGTAAAGCGTATTTGCGAAAGTTTGGGTCAAATTATGGATCACTATGTAAATATTGATGTTCTTGATGTCAATCGATTAGCAAAAATCGGAAATATGTTTGCTAAAAAGAAAGAACAACATATGGCGACGATTAAACCTGAAGAGCTTCCTGATTTTTTAATAGCTTTAAATAGCTCTAAAACTATACAAAACCAAACTAAGTTATTAATTTTGTGGCAACTACACACTATAGCTCGCTCAAAAGAAGCAGCTAGAACCAGGTGGGCTGATATTAATATCGAAGAAGCTGTTTGGGTTATTCCGGCAAAAGAGATGAAACGCAGGACAACTCACCGAGTCCCTTTAACCCCAACCACTTTAGCAATACTAGAGCAAATGAAACCATTGAGTGGTGGCTATAAGTATGTATTTCCAAATAAACGTAATATACAAAGCCATGCAAACCCCCAAACGGTCAATAATGCTATAAAGAAAAGCTTGGGTTATAAAGATAAGCTGATGGCTCATGGTATGCGCTCCATAGCCTCTACAGCACTTCATGAACATGGATATGATTCATTAGTCATAGAGGCCTGCTTAGCTCATAATGATGAAAATAAAACAAGAGCTGCATACATGCGCTCAGACTTTCTAGAGCAACGCAGACCAATAATGAATTGGTGGAGTGAGTTTATAGAGAATTCATCTCCAATTGAAAAACAAGAACTTACATAATTATGATGTAAGTTTCACTCAGTTTTTTAACTTTTCATGTGCTTCTTCTATGAGTAGTTCTATAGTTTCATTTAACTTGAGCCGCTCTGCTTTGGCTAACTCTTTAAGCTTTTTTTTCACTTCAGTCCGAAGCATGTAATTAGATGATGATCTTCCTTCGCTTTCATTTCTATATTTACGTTGGGAATAGGCTTTTCTAATTTTCAAATTTAGATTTTCAGCAATCTCTGGCTGAGTTGTCATACGTAAAGTATCAAAAAAGTACATTACCCCTAATGCTTTGTCTTTTAATTCAAGGCCGAGATGTAAGCTTGGCCTATGCCTATATAAGTCTTTAAACTCCGGCGCTCTTGCTTGTATTATTCTGTCGGCTGAACTTGTAGTAGATAAGTTTCGATCTTGATAACTTTTTATGTAGTTAATTATCCAGCTTAATTGGTCATTGTCTTCGCTATTAATCCATTGATTACTATTAAAGATAGAGCCGTATGCATTCACAAATAAATCAATGTCAGAGCCGATTGTTTCTGCTCGATTTAAAGATTTTTTCTTATTAATTAACATAAAGCGTTCGTAATTTGTGTAGTCCAATAGCGCTCGCAGATGCAGCATGCGATCAGTAAAAGTTAGAGACGTTGGGATAAAATTATTAAGAGAGGTATAGGAATTATAACAACAGCTAAGTAAGTAATTAATCAATCTAGCATCAGACTTCTTATTATCTTCAAGTTGCTCAAGGATTCTATGGCTGACTTTATATTGTTTGTACATTTCTGAAGCACTTTTCAAGTCATCAAGTTGGAACCCATAAAGCTCTTGATACAAGTCTTTAATATCTATGCTTTGGCGAGTCTTAAGTTGACGACCCTTGTTAGCTAATAAGATGTATATAAACAGAGTCTTTCTATAATCTGTTTTCAAACTGCTAATTAATATATGTGCATTCATTAATATCACTCCGTAGTTTATTGTTGTTTTTATGACTAATTATTAAAGTTTTTTTAGTTCTTTATGAGTGTTTTATTAGTGGCTAAAATATAGGTTTTTTAGTTGTGAGTCAATAAATACAGGGTTATAACTGTATAGCTAAGTGAAATGTGATTTTTAGACAGTAAATAAGAGGTTAGCTTCTAAAACAAAGCATTTAGAGTTACAAATCTAAGTTTTTAATGAGGGCTGATTTCGTATTGTTATTATAATGACTAATATAAAGCATCATGTGATGCTAATGCTGTCTGGCTAGTAAGTATCTTTTCACATAACTCTAACTTCTTATGAATTATTAAAATAGAGAGTTAGAAATGAAAAAGAAACGAAACATAGTGTTAAGTATCAATCCTTATAATAAAAAGCAGGGTATTTATGCGGACCATTGGCTATTAATTAAAAAGGCTTTAACGATGGCTCACAATAGTTACCCTAGGCTATCTGTAATCCGTTTTGACTTACGTATAACTGATATTAAAACCGATGATCCAAGTATTATTCTAGATGGTGTTATGAAGCGATTCTTTACATCCCTACAATCCAAAATAAAACACAATACTAAGTTTAAAGCTCATGCTAAAACTCAATATTTGAGATATGTTTGGGTCAAAGAAAAAGGTAATGAAAAGGATAAAGAGCACTTCCATATTTGTATTTTTTTAAATAAAGATGACTTCGGTTTTGTAGGTCAGTACAGGAAGGACAAAAGAGGAAATAAAAAAGTAATAAACACTTTACGTGAATCTATAGTTCAGGCATGGGCTACAGCTATTAATGTCCAGTTACTGATGGCTGAAAGATTGGTTTACTTTGGTAAAAAATCAGTTCATTGGCTTGATATAAAAAGGCATAACTATTCTGCCGATTTAGAAAACGTCAAGAAAAGACTTTGCTATATGGCTAAAGTAGAGACTAAAGAATTTTATGCAAGGAAGATAGGTATCGGAAAGTATGAGATTTATAAACCAAATAGAGAAGATCTAGCTCTACAGCAATAAAAATAATTAATTAGAGAGAAGGTATTACCTTCTCTCTATGCTTATTTATCATTTATGACATCACGTAAAATAATTAAAATTGCAATTACATGTGTGACTAACCGTGCAGTTTTATTACGTCTAAACATTCTACCTCCTGTTTTAGTTGAGCTAATAAATTAAGTTCAGCAAAAGAGGCGTATGAGTTACCAATTATTAAATGATCCAATACCTCTACATCTATCAACGATAAAGCTTTGATTAGCTTACCTGTTATTAGTTTATCCGCTGTAGACACCTCCACGCTCCCTGAAGGGTGATTGTGAGCGAGTATGACACTAGCTGCGTTAACCCTTAATACGTCCTTTACAACCTCTCTGGGATACACTGAAGCTGAATTAATTGTCCCAAAAAATAACTCCTTATATTCAATTATTTCATTGTTATTGCTCAAGTAAATTATTGAGAATACCTCTCTCTCATAGCTACCTAATTTCAGCTTTAAAAAATCTACAGTTGATCTTGGGGAGCTAATTTTGCCTTCTCTTTTTAATCGTCGAAATATTATTCTTGATGCCAAATCAACAATTTCATCATCAGTTAAAATTGTATTGTTCGTGCTTAGTAATTGTTGGCTTTTTAACATGTGGACCTCTTATGATTTGTTTGCTCATAAAAGTGATATAGATTTCAAAATATTTGGAATAGTGGGTGGGAACTTAAGGAAGCCCAGAAGTATTTTTTTACACAACTCCCTCATTAGATGACAAAAATTAGGAGTCATCAAATGAGATTAATTAAACTAAAAGAAGTTATTCAAAAAACATCACTTGGCCACTCAAGCATTTACAAGTTTATTGCAGAGGGTACTTTTCCAAAGCAAGTATCGCTGGGCGCTAAGTCGGTAGCCTGGCTTGAGTCAGAAGTAGATGATTGGATAATGGAGAGAATCGGGGAAAGAGGATAACTAAACTCACAACTGCTTTTTAACCTCTATATAAAAAATAACGCAAAGCTCGGGTATTAAGCCCGAGCTTTTATGCAACATTAGCTAAAAGCTAAAATAAAAGTGTTTTACAGCATTAAATTGACCATTCCACAATTTTCTCATACTCTACTTTTGTTCACAGTTAGAGATAAATCGATGAGTGATGAAATACTAACAATCCAAGAGCTTGCGGTTTATTTAAAGCTTAATGAAAAAACAGCTTATCGCTTAGCAGGCGAGGGCAAGTTGCCAGGCTTTAAAGTCGGTGGTTCATGGCGCTTTAAGCGTGAAGATATAGAACAATGGATAGAAAAACAAAAGGATAACGGATGATCCCAAACTACCAAGAGTTTATGCGGCCTTTTCTTCAAGTCGCGTATAAAGCTCATAGCAACGAGCAAGTTAATGAGGTTAAATTACGTGATGTTATTAACCAGCTCGCTGAGCAGTTTAATTTAACCGATGAAGAGCGCACTGAAACACTGCCAAGTGGTAGGCAGTCTGTATTAGATAACCGTGTTGGCTGGGCCCGAACCTACTTAACAAAGGCAGGCTTACTTGACGTTACACGCAGAGCGCATTTTGTAATAACGCCTCGCGGTATTGAAGCATTCAAAGATAATGTAGATATTAATAACGACTACTTAAAGCGCTTTGATGAGTTTGTTGCTTTTAAGCAAAAAAATAACGAGCCCACAGAAACCCAAAGCACTACAGTATTGCCTGCGGCTGAAGCTGAAAGTGATATTACGCCAGATGAAGCACTACGCTCAGCGTATCGTAAAATAAATAATGCTCTAGCCGAAGAAATTATTGAGCGTACACGCAAAGTAACACCAGCCTTTTTTGAAAACCTACTAATCGAATTACTGCTAGCTATGGGGTACGGTGGCACCGGCGAGGGCGCAGCGCATGCGCTAGGTAAATCAGGAGATAACGGTATAGATGGCGTTATTAACCAAGACCCACTGGGCGTGGATCAAATCTATATTCAGGCTAAACGATACGCACAAGGTAATAATGTTGGTTCAGGCGACATACGAGATTTTTTTGGCGCGCTCAACCTTAAAAAAGCGCAAAAAGGAATATTTATTACCACCTCAGACTTTACCCCGTCAGCCATGCAAACAGCCAAAGACCTGGGTATGCGTATAGTCCTCATAAATGGTAAAGAATTAGCAAAACTCATGCTGCGTTACAATATTGGCAGCAGAGACGAGCAGGTATTACACCTTAAAAAAATAGACGAAGAATTTTTCGAAGCGTAAGCAGCATTATCTGTTTACGTTTTACTTATGTATTAGGGAATAATTTTATTTATGAATAAGCAACAACTAGCAGCCAAAATTTGGGAATCAGCCAACCAAATGCGTTCGAAAATTGAAGCGAACGATTACAAAGACTTTATTTTAGGCTTTATATTTTACAAGTACGTAAGTGATAAATTAGTTAGCTTTGTTAAAGAGCAAGATCTAACCGAAGACGAAATTAAAGCTTTAAGTGAAGACGATACAGATACAGTCGAATACGTGCAAAAGAACCTAGGTTACTTTATTTCGTACGATAATTTGTTTTCTACCTGGGTTGATCCAAAGTCAGACTTTGATGAGTCTAACGTGCGCGATGCACTTTCTGCTTTTAGTCGTCTTATTCACCCTAATCATAAAAAACTATTTGAAGGTATTTTCACCACACTAGAAACGGGCTTGAGCAAGCTAGGCGAAAGTGCGCCTAAACGTACTAAAGCGATAAGTGATTTACTACATCTAATTAAAAGTATCCCTATGGGCGGTAATGTTGGTTACGATGTACTGGGTTACATATACGAATACTTAATTGAAAAGTTTGCCGCCAATGCTGGTAAAAAAGCCGGTGAGTTTTACACGCCTCATGAAGTGTCACTACTCATGTCAGAAATCACAGCGCATGAACTAAAACATAAAGATAAAATTAAGATTTACGATCCAACCAGTGGCTCAGGTTCATTACTAATAAATATCGGTACTTCAGTTGCTAAATACTCAAAAAATAAAGACAATATTAAATACTACGCTCAAGAGCTAAAAGAGAGCACATATAACTTAACCCGTATGAACCTGATCATGCGCGGTATTCTACCCGATAACATTACTACCCGTAATGGCGACACTTTAGAAGACGACTGGCCATACTTTGATGAAAGTGATCCGCTTGCTACATACGAACCATTATACGTAGATGCAGTTGTTTCAAACCCGCCTTACTCACAAGCCTGGGACCCTAGCTTTAAAGACAGCGACCCTCGCTATTCGCGTTTTGGCCTTGCGCCAAAAACTAAAGCTGATTTTGCTTTTTTACTGCACGACCTTTATCACTTAAAGCCCGATGGCGTAATGACCATTGTGCTACCACATGGCGTATTATTCCGTGGTGGCGAAGAAGGCAAAATACGTAAACAACTAATCGAAAATAACCACATTGACGCGATTATCGGTTTACCGGCTAACATCTTTTTTGGTACAGGTATTCCAACCGTTATTATTGTGCTTAAACAAAAACGACAAAATACCGATGTGCTAGTGGTTGATGCCTCTAAACACTTTTATAAAGAAGGTAAAAACAACAAACTACAAGCAAGTGATATAAAACGAGTGACTGATTCAGTTATTAACCGTGAAAGTATCGATAAGTTTTCAAAAGTAGTAAGCAAGCAAACCCTGCGCGAAAATGGCTATAACTTAAATATACCGCGTTATGTCGATTCCTCTGCGGCAGCAGAGAGTTGGGATCTACACGCCACTATGCTTGGTGGTATCCCTAATAGTGAAATTGCCGAGCTGCAAACTTACTGGCAAGCTTTACCGCAATTGCATTCTGCATTGTTTACGCCTAAGTCAGCCGCCTATAGCGAACTTGCTGTTGCTAAAGAAAACGTGAACGCCACCATTAGTGAACACCCACAAGTGCGTGAATTTATCACTACCTACAATCACGCATTTACAGGTGTTAATGGCAGCTACGATGATTACTTAAATACTACGCTTATTAAAGGGTGGGAAACGGTTAACCGCAATCAAATAGAGGCTGACCTCAGTGAAGAGCTTTTTAAACGCTTAGCGCCTATTGCGCTGGTGGATAAATACCAAGCTTACCAATACCAAAATAACCAATGGCAAATTATTAGCGGTGACCTGGAAATGATGCAAACAGAAGGCTTCGACGCTACTAAAGAAGTCGAAGCCAACATGGTTATTAAAAAACAAAAAGACAAAGATGTTGAGGTGCAAGATGCTAATACGCCTTGGAAAGGTCATATACTGCCGTTTGATTTAATACAACAAACGCACCTTAGTGATGATGTAAAAGCTTTAGCAGACCAAGAAGCTCGCCTTACAGAAATCGCAAGCGAACTTGAAGAAACCTTAGAATCCCTAACTGAAGACGATAAAGAACAAACGACGGTAAAAGAAAGCAAAGACGGTTTTGTAAATGCCGAAGTGGGCAAAGCGGCTAAGGCTTTCCTAAAAGAACAAAAAGAGGGTAAGGCTAAATTTCTAGCAGGTAGTACTGACCTTGAAGAAAGTTATAAAGCGAAAATTATCAACGTTAGTAAACTCATCGATGAAGAAAAAGCGCTAAAGAAAGCAGTTAAAGCGGATTCAATCGCCCTGCACCTAAAAACCAAAAGCACAATCGAATCCTTAAACGACGAGCAAGTAAACGAACTGCTACACTTAAAATGGATAACCTCATTAAGTACTGAGCTCGCGGCGATGCCAAACGCTGTTATTAGCCAGCTCACTAGTCAAATACAAACTCTTGCTGATAAGTACTCAGTAACTTACTCGCAAGTGGTTAGCAACATCAAAAGCACCGAACAAGAACTAAGCGAGATGATAAGTGAGCTCACAGCTAGTGAGTTTGAAGAGCAAGGCTTGAATGAACTCATTAGCTTATTGAAGGGCGAATAAAATGTGCTTAAATAGAAGTGTACCTGAAGTTCGATTCAAAGGCTTTAGCAATGACTGGAACGAAATCCAGTTAGGTGACATTGCTACAATAAAGGGCCGTTTAGGTTGGAAGTCTCTTAAGCAAGAAGAATATGTTAAGAATGGTCCTGCAATGATTGCAGGCAGGCATATAAAAAATGGAGCTGTTGACTGGAAAAAAGTTGACCATATACCTCCATGGCGTTATTTAGAGTCACCGGAAATAATGTTAAAAAATGATGATGTTATCTTTTCTAAAGATGGGTCTTTAGGTAACCCTGCAGTTGTTACAGAGTTAAAGAGAGAGGCTACAATAAACTCGACGATGATGCTTGTCAGGCCTAAAAAAAATCTAAATGCTAATTTCTTCTATCAAATATTAAAGACTAAAAAGTTCAACGATTTAATAAAAGAAAAAGTATCAGGTAGTAGTATTCCGCATCTATTCCAAGCTGATATGAAGCTTTTTAGATTTGTTAGTACGTCACTAGAAGAGCAAACAAAAATCGGTAATACCCTCCAAAATCTAGATAGCCTAATTAATCAACATCAACAAAAGCATGACAAGCTCAGCAACGTTAAAAAAGCCATGTTAGAAAAAATATTTCCCAAACAAGGTAAAACCATCCCTGAAATCCGCTTTAAAGGATTTGGTGGGGAGTGGAAATTAAAAAAGCTAGGTGGGATGGTGTCGTTTCATAAAGGTAAGGACTTACCTAAAAGTTCGATTAAAGACAATGGGGTTTACCCTTGCATTCATTATGGCGAACTGTTCACCAAATACTCTGAAGTAATTGACGTAATTACTAGTCGAACCAATCAGAACGTTAATTTTTTATCGATTAGTAATGATGTTTTAATGCCAACATCCGATGTTACTCCTAAGGGATTAGTTAAATCTTGCTGCGTTAAACAAAGCGGCGTTATTTTGGGAGGCGATATTTTAGTTATTAGGCCAAATGATGAAAATGAGATTGATGGTGCTTTTTTAAGTCGTCTTATTAGAACCAGAGAGCAGCAGGTTTTACAAAATGTCACAGGGTCAACCGTTTTTCATTTATATGCTTCTTCGATAGAAAATCTTAATATAGCATTCCCTTCTATTGAAGAACAAAAAACCATCAGCAAATATTTTCAAAAGTTAGACGCTTTGATTAACCAACACCAGCAACAAATCACCAAATTAAAAAACATCAAGCAGGCCTGCTTGAGTAAAATGTTTGTATAACAAGGAATGTACATGACTACGTTTAAAACTGAAGCACAATTTGAGCAGGCTTTTATTGAAGTACTTACCCATAAAGGCTGGGAAGCTGAAATATTAAAAAATAAGACCGAGGCTAATTTACTACAAAACTGGGCAAATATTTTATTTGAAAATAATCGCCAACAAGACCGCTTAAACGATGTACCACTTACAGGTGGTGAAATGCAGCAGATTATTAAGCAAATAAAAGAGCTTAAAACCCCGCTAAAGCTTAACGGTTTAATTAATGGTAAAACGGTGGCAATTAAGCGCGATAACCCCGCGCACCCTGAGCGTTTAGGTAAAGAGGTCAGTTTAAAAATATACGACCGCCAAGAAATAGCCGCAGGGCAAAGTCGTTACCAAATTGTGCAGCAACCAAAATTTGAACGTGGTAGCCCTTTACGTAACGACAGGCGCGGCGATGTGCTGTTACTAATTAACGGTATGCCCGTTATTCATGTGGAGCTTAAACGTAGCGGTGTGCCAGTAAGCCAAGCTGTCAATCAAATTGAAAAATACAGTGAAGAAGGCGTTTTCAGTGGCCTGTTTTCGCTTATTCAAGTGTTTGTAGCTATGGAGCCGAACGAGACTAAATACTTTGCGAACCCAGGCTTAGACGGCAAGTTTAACCCTGATTACCAATTTAACTGGGCCGACTTTATGAATGAGCCTAAAAATTACTGGAAAGATATAGCGTCTGACTTACTGTCTATCCCTATGGCGCATCAGCTTATTGGTTTTTATACCGTGGCCGATGATACCGACGGCGTGCTTAAGGTAATGCGTAGTTATCAGTATTACGCTGCTAATGCGATATCCGATAAAGTGGCTAAGACTCATTGGAAGCAAGTAAACTCGAATACCGAGCGGTTAGGGGGATATATATGGCATACCACAGGGTCAGGTAAAACCATGACCAGCTTTAAGTCTGCACAGTTAATTTCGCAGTCTAAAGATGCCGACAAAGTTATATTTTTGATGGACAGAATTGAGCTAGGTACTCAATCACTCGCAGAGTATCGTAGCTTTGCTGGCGACGGTGAAGACGTACAAGCAACAGAGAATACTGGTGTATTAATCTCTAAGTTGAAAAGTACTGATCCGGCTGAAACGTTAATCGTTAGCTCTATTCAAAAAATGAGTAACATTTTTGAAGCAGTTGATGATGAAGGGACAGCCACTAACTCTGCCGATATTGAAATAATACAAGCCAAGCGTTTGGTGTTTATTATTGATGAAGCACATCGCTCAACCTTTGGCGATATGTTGATTACCATTAAGCGTACTTTTCCTAGCGCATTATTTTTTGGTTTTACGGGTACACCGATTCAAGAAGAGAATGAAAAAAGCGGCAATACCACCAGCACCGTATTTGGTAATGAATTACATCGCTACAGTATTGCTGACGGAATACGCGACGGCAACGTATTAGGCTTTGATCCTTATAAAGTACCTACTTTTAAAGATGGCGATTTAAAAAAAGAGGTGGCTTTAGCCCAAGCAAAAGCTGACTCGGTGGCTGATGCCATGAGCAACCCCGAGAAAAAGAAAAAGTTTAACCACTTTATGAATGATGTGCCTATGGCAGGCAAAAAAGATGCGACGGGTAAGTACCATAAGGGTATTGAAGATTACGTGCCTAAAAGCCAATACTTAACAGATGCCCACCAAGAAAAAGTGGTAAGCGACATTTTAGATAAATGGGATGTGCTAAGCCAGGCTAATAAATTTCATGCAATTTTAGCTACTAACAGTATTGCTGAAGCCATTGACTACTACCGCCGTTTAAAAGCGGCTAAACCAGAGCTTAAAATATCTGCCTTATTTGACCCAAATATTGATAATGACGGTAGCGGTGATCGTGGTCCCACTTTTAAAGGTGATGGCTTAGATGAGATTATGGCTGATTATAATGCATGTTATGGGCAAGACTTTGATTTTGCAAAACATGCTAAGTTTAAAAAAGATTTAGCCGCACGTCTTGCCCATAAAAAGCCCTATGAGCGCATACACACAGAGCCAGAAAAACAGTTAGATTTACTAATAGTGGTAGATCAAATGCTAACAGGCTTTGACTCTAAATGGCTTAATACCTTGTATTTAGACAAGGTGATTAAATACCAAAATATTATTCAAGCCTTCTCTCGCACTAACCGCTTATTTGGGCCAGATAAACCACACGGTATTATTCGTTACTACCGTTACCCACACACGATGGAACAGCACATTAACGATGCTGTTAAACTCTATTCAGGGGATCGTCCTATAGGCTTATTTGTTGACCGCTTAGAAAGTAACCTTGAAGCTATGAACACAATAGCAGCAGATATAACAGAGCTATTTGAAAGTGCTAACGTTGAAAATTTTGAAAAGCTACCCGAAGATCTTGAAGCCTGCGCTAAGTTTGCAGATTTATTTAAAACCTTTAACCAACACTTAGAAGCAGCAAAAGTGCAGGGCTTTCAATGGCGTGATTTTAGTGTGGGCATTGCTGAACAGAGTGCTAAGTATTCGGTTGACTCTGTTGTTAGCGATGAGGCTGAGTTAACTCTTGATGAGCAAACCTACCTAAGCTTAGTGCTACGTTATAAAGAACTTGCTCGTTCAGGTGATGGCGGCGGTGCTGGTGGCGGTGAAGTACCTTTTGATATTAGCGGTTACTTAACTGAAATTGACACCGGTAAAATCGACACCGACTATATGAATAGTCGCTTTGATAAATATTTAAAAGAGCTAAATCATGGCCAAGATAAAGCAAATATTGAGCTTACACTTAACGAACTACACAAGTCGTTTTCATCGCTCACTCAAAACGAGCAAAAGTACGCTAAATTGTTTTTGCACGATTTACAGCGCGGTGATGCTAAGTTAGTAGATGGCCATAGTTTTAGAGATTACATAAACGATTACCAAAACAGCGAAGAAAACAAAAAAATTAACGAATTAGTTGATGATTTAGGTGTTGATAAATCGCTTTTAATTGAGCTAATGGGCAGTGTGATTAATGAGAAAAACATAAACCAATTTGGGCGATTCGATAACTTAAAAGCGACAGTTGATATTGATAAAGCTAAAGCATACTTTGAGGATAAAGAGGGTAGTACGATTCCTCCTTTTAAATTAAGAATAAAGGTAGATAAGCACCTACAAGGCTTTATTTTAGGTGAGTGAGTTTTTAATTTTGCCAACAGAAAAGGATTAGGTTGAATGAATTTACTATTTAGATTGCTACTAACATTTAATGCTACCTCGTTACTGGTGATTATTTTCTTAGTACAAAAAACTTATACTTTAGGACACTTTTTTGATGATTGTACGTTCCTTGTGGAAATGCACAACATGGTGTCTTATGGGCTCTATTTTATAGTGCCTGTTATTTTTACAGGGGTTAGTATTTATTTAAGTCGATACCTAGGTAAGGATGACTTTAAAACTGGTCAAGTTACAGATATGGAGCACGCAAATAATAGTTTCTTGCCGAGCTATTTAGGTTACTTTTTTGTTGCCTTGAGTATTATGAACTGGGAAACCTTGTTTTTTGTTTATGGCGTTTTATTTGTTTTTACATTTTTATCGCAGGCATTATATTTTAATCCTCTTTTTTTACTGTTTGGGTTTGAGTTTTACAATATAAAAACTAAAAATGGTGGTGCAATCTTTTTGATCAGCAGGCATGAATACAAAACCGCTGATGAAATAGTTATTGAGGAAGCTCACCGAATTAATAATTACACATTTATTGAACGGAGATAGTTGATGGATCAGGTACTAGCTAAAATAAAAGGACATGGTAAAAGGAAAATTTTTAAACTTATATCAGGAAAGACACTGTTTAATAAGTTGTTCGTTACAGATGAGGCCTGCGTTGAATATGCCCCTGATCATAATTTAGATGAGGATTCATGGTTTAAAATTGATAACTTTAGTGAGCAGCCATACTGCCTTGATATATTGAAAAAGGAGTTTGACTCTAAGGACTATTTTGACCTTTCAAAAGATAAGTTTAGTAGTATTAAGTTATTGTTAGCGATTCAAGCGGGTGATTTTTATTTTCAAAAAATAACACCTTCTCTATTTGTTACAAGGAAGATGATTGCTTTTGGTGAGGCTGCGGAGCTTGAAAACACTGAGAAGCGTTTGGTAGTTAATGAGTTTGCTGATGCTGTGTACTTTAAAGAAAAAGATAGATTAGTTTTTCGAAGCTTAGCAACGATATCTAGCATTTTTAAAGGTATCGATGTGCTTTACAAAGAAGCGACCAATGAAGAAGTTGAAAGCTTTCTTGAAGAAGACTTTATAGAGCTCTCAGGCAATTTTAGCACCGAAAAAGTATCGAAGCCAAATCGCAAGAGAGTCGCTTTAGCTATGGACACTCTTGCTGCTATGCCTGCTGAAGATAGAGACCAAATGTGTTCTTATATTCATAGCTACTGTGAGCAAAAACTTAAGTTTGATGAAGATAACAGTAAATTTGAAGTAACAACTGATGATGAATTAAAGTACTTGTTATATGGTATCGAACAACGCTTTTATACAACACCGTTAGGCCATGAAAGACGTTTAGCTAACTCGGTACAGGCAATGGACTAATTATGACGGTCAAGGTCTCGCACATCACACATATAGATAATCTTGCCAGCATCTTAGGTCAAGGTTGCCTGTGGTCTGACGCTAAACGTATTGAGCTTGGCTTAGTTAACCAAAATATTGGTTATAGCCATATTAAGCAACGCCGTTTAGTCCGCTCTGTAAAAGTGGCTGCTGGTGGTACGATTGGTCAGTATGTGCCATTTAATTTTTGCCCGCGTTCAGTCATGTTGTATGTTATTCATTGCGGGCATGATGATTTTGGCGGTGGGCAAGATAAGGTATTACACTTAATTAGTGACACAGAAACTGTGCGCCTGGGAAACCAACATTGCTTTTTTACTGATATTCATGCTGATTTAGACTATGCAGAGCAAATTGATGATTTTACACGTATTAATGAGTTAGATATTAAACGTATTATTAATGAACGCTATTGGCAGGACTTTAAAGAAGAAAAACAAGCTGAGTTTTTAGCGTTTGAATCTGTACAATGGGCAGCTATTCGCCAAATAGGCGTAAAAACACAAGATGTCGCTAATGAAGTAAATATGTTACTTCAAACTGTGCAGCATAAACCTGAGGTCGTAGTTAGACCGCAGTGGTATTACTGAGGTTAAGATGATTACTTATCAAACTGGCAATATTTTACATGATCAAGCAGATGCCATTATCAACACAGTTAATACTGTAGGGATAATGGGTAAGGGGCTTGCTTTGCAATTTAAAAAGGCCTTTCCTGATAATTTTAAGATATACAAAAAAGCCTGCGATGATAAAAAGCTGGTAACAGGTGAAGTGTTAACTGTTGAGCTTAACTCTATTAATGCACCATTTTATATTATTAACTTTCCTACTAAAGCACACTGGAAAGGTAGTTCTAAACTTGAGTATATAGAGCGAGGGCTGAACAGCCTAAAAGCTGAAGTAAAGCGGTTAGGGCTTAAATCAGTCGCCTTACCAGCACTGGGAAGTGGCTTAGGGGGCTTAGATTGGCATGCTGTTGATTCACTCATACAACGTTCTTTAAATGAATTACCAGACGTTGAATGGCGTGTATACCCGCCACAAAATGCACCAAGTGCCCAGACTATGCCTAATAAAACTAAAAGACCTGAAATGACGCTAGGCAGAGCCGCAGTGCTGGGCTTGATAGAACGTTATACCTCTACAGGGTTTGGTTATCGCTTATCGCTACTAGAAGTACAAAAGCTTGTGTATTTTTTAACTGCGGCGGGGGAGCCTTTAAACAAAGTGGTATTTCAAAAACATCATTATGGCCCTTATGCTGATGTGCTGCGCCATGTGTTAGATAAAATGGAAGGTCACTTTATTACTGGTTATGCAGACGGTATAAATAAGCCTGATACGCCTATAGAGTTAAAAGGTGATGCGGCTATCGAAGCAATTAACTATTTGCAAGAATGCCCAAACACAAAGCAACGATTTGATAAAGTAGCCAGGCTAATAGAAGGCTTTGAGTCGCAAAACGGTATGGAGCTACTTTCAACTGTGCATTGGGTTGCAACGAATGAGTTAGAGGGTAATAACATTACTGATGAAGAGCTTATTAATACAGTACATAGCTGGAATGCTAGAAAGTCGGAAATGAAGCCCGCCCATATCCTTGCTGCTTGGAACAAGTTAAAACAAGAAGACTGGCTAAATTTAAAAGCACAAACAGCTTAAAACTATTTTAAAGGGAAGCGTGATGCTTCCCTTTTATGCCGTGCTTTTGGCTAGGCTTTGAGTATCAGATTAACTTACTTAGGCTATTCTTCGAAGAACTGATTACTTTGCGGATCTTTGTAGAAATACTTCAATTTTAAGTTTACGTGTTTTTTAATTTCATTGAACCATGTTAAGTCGTCAGTGAGTGGATAATTACCACCAACAATCCATATTTCACTACAATCTTCCGTGTTTGGATATAAAGCATATCGAAGTAACTGCCCTATTGCGGCTTCAATATCCTCTTTGGCATTTGTTTTAAATTTTAGCTCAGCAACAATGTTTGCGTTCGTTTCTGTATTTTTTAAAACCACATCACGAATATGGGCACGCCCTAAGTCTTCGCTTTGCTTTGCAATCGTATTGTGACGATATTTTGAGTTATGCAACCACTGAATAAACTGCCCCTCTAATTCAGCTTCTCGATATTGAACCTCTATAGATTCAACTTGCTTTCTTATAGCTGTTTTTAGGGTTAAATCGTCTTCTTCTAATGCTAGATCGTTTAAGTGTTTTTCTTCGTAAATTACCCAAAGTATTATATTAATAAGTAACTCATCATATTCATGCTCTAAGTTATTGCGTATAAATTCTTTTAACCGAATATTAGCGTCGAACCAGTTAGAATATTTATATTTAAATCCCCATTTTTGGGTGAAATATGAGCATATGTACTCAAATGCATCTTTGGTAACGGTTGTGGAAAAATGTTGGGGAGCAGCGGCTGCAAAAACACGATTGAGTAGTGCTATATGTAAGTATTTTACTTTGCCATCGTCTTTCAGTTTTTGTAACTCTTCCTTACATTCTTGGTAAGTAACTAAAGATTGGCTATTAATTATTTTTTTAGTAATACTTTTTAAAGTATTTTTAGATAATTCAAATTCCTCTTTAGATAATGATCCCTGCTTTAAGCTTGAGATATCGTTGTCTCGGCTATACCAAAGATCCCATAATAGCTGATCGCTTATGTCAGTTTCGTTTTTAGCGCTTGATACAGCGCTAACAATTTTTTGATAGCCTATGTACCAATCATGACGCTCAAGTTTATATGAAGAAATCATTGCACTGAAAAAACTGTCAAGGTGTAGTGCTTCTGTATTGGCGTAATCAGTAGGGATATTCGGTGTGCGAGTGATATTGTATTCAGTTATAAAATTATTTAAATGCTCTATCTCATTACTTCCTGAAAGTGTTTGCTCTGTAAGTTTACCCTTATCAGGCGCCAAGACCAAAGAGTTTACATTGAACTTAAACTTATACTCAATACCAGTATTGGTGAATCTAAAAACAATATAACTTCCAATAGCGCGACATGCATCACGTTCTCTTCTGCCTACACATATTTCCCATTTATTGACGGGGTCGCGAAAATATATATCTAAACTTTTTTGATTATAAAGTTCTAACAACTTAAAAAAAGCAGGAGATACATCATCAGTCCAATTTACGGAATATTTTTTGTAGCTAGGGTGATCTTTTATAGAGGCTATGAGCATCATATTAAGTTCCTTCTATTATGATTAAAAGTAATTACATAACTTATAGTACATAAGTTACGTTGGTTTTATTACTCTTTTTATTTTTAGAAGCACTATACCTCTCTTCTGTAGTAAACTTACTTATTATTACGAAAAGTACAAAAGCATAGTTTTACTTTTAGTACCCACATTAGTACCCATAGGCTACGGCCTTTAATTAAAGGTCATATAAATCAAATGAGTAGAGCAGGAATACAGTGGTTCCCTGGGCACATGAATAAAGCCCGCAATGAAATTAAAGAAATAATGCCACAAATGGATGTGATCATTGAAGTGCTTGATGCGCGCATTCCCTACAGTAGTGAAAACCCGATGGTGGCAACCTTGCGTGAAGGTAAGCCGGTCATCAAAATTTTGAACAAAGCTGATTTAGCGGATCCTAAAATGACTCAAATCTGGAAAGATTATTTTGAGCAAGAAAACGGTGTTAAAGCGATTTCTTTTGGGCATGATAAAGCAGCTGAAGTACACCGTATTAATGAGCTTTGTAAAAAGCTAGTGCCGCATAAAGTGGGTGCAGATAAGCAAATTAAAGCCATGATCATGGGTATTCCTAACGTGGGTAAATCTACGTTAATTAATGTATTGGCTGGGCGTATAGTTGCAAAAACAGGTAATGAGCCTGCTGTTACTAAAGCGCAACAACGCATTAAGCTTGAAGACGGTATTATGCTTTACGATACGCCAGGTATGTTGTGGCCAAAAGTAGAAAACGAAAACTCAGGTTATCGCTTAGGCGCTACCGGTGCCATTCGTGATACAGCACTTGAGTATGAAGAAGTAGCAAGTTACACAGCTGAGTACCTATTGCGTGCATACCCAGAGTTATTAAAAGCGCGTTATAAAATAGATGAATTACCACAAAGTGATTGGGAATTTGTTGAAATGGCGGGGAAAAAACGTGGCTGTATTCGTGGTGGTAACCAAATAGACACATACAAAATGTCTGAAATACTAATCAACGAATTACGCGACGGTATCATTGGCCGTATTACTATGGAAACTCCGCAAATGCGTGAGGAAGAAGAAGTAATGGTTGCTGGTTTACGCGCTGCAGCAGAAGCTAAAAAGGCAGCTAAAGAAGAAGAGAAAAAACAACGCCGAGCACGCGCACGTAAAAACCGTCGTTAATTGATTTAGTTTAATTTAACCAACTAAATTACAGACATAAAAAAAGCCCGTAAGGGCTTTTTTAGTTTCATATCTACCGTCACCGATATGAGCAATGTAGCAAGTAAAATAGTAGGGCGGTTACTCATCATCAACATCAAGGGGCGTTGCGGTTCATAACAAGTAACCATAGCTGTTTACGTGCGCCACACGTTGTTTCAGGGTCGAGAAACAAATCAATTCATTCCTTAACAAGTGGTATGCAATCCGTCTTGTTGATATTGATTATCAGTTAGATCTAACAGTCTGTCAACACCTAAATGCAAATAATTCTTATTATTGTGGGGCTTGTTTTTTATTCATATATAAATCGGCTAGTTAGCACTGCCATTTCATAAAAATGCTTATCTTGGTTAAACAATTAAGAATAGGTTTTTGATACTTATTAAATAATTTGATATGGATTTTTAGTATAAAAGCATTGATCTTTCAAAGTTAAAATAAATTCAAGCTAGGAATGATTTTATCGCCTTCCAAGACAGCGACTGCTTTGATATCAAATCAAATAGTCTCTTGTAAAATCTTAGCCCTCAAAGATTAACAGCCTTTAATTAGTGGCTAAAAATATTCGTACTAATTGGATATTTTAAGCCACTAACGCACTTTATTTGCTGTTATACGTAAATTAATCTGCTTCACTAGTACTTTGTCCTGCTTGTTTAGACGCCCTACAATGAGCAAGAAATCACTACCGTC
>TARA_R110001632_G_scaffold41415_1_pt1 | contig 22427 bp, 30 predicted proteins | sample TARA_R110001632 | Tara Oceans TARA_R110001632 (sample SAMEA4398266) | marine metagenome | biome: Polar Biome; feature: [SRF] surface water layer (ENVO:00010504); material: water (ENVO:00002006), including particulate matter (ENVO:01000060) such as... | depth 5 m
CAAGATAGCTGAGATAGAAAAGGATGTTAAGTCACACGGTTCAGCAATAGGAGATTTAAAGAAGTTTAAACAACGTATGCTGATTGGCATTGCTGCTATTGGTGGTACTGGTGGGATCATAGGTGGCCTCACTTCTGGTTTAGCAAATAAGTTAGGGCTAGGTTAATATGGCTGTTGAATATAGAGGAGAGACTTTTTCTGGTTACAATAAACCAAAGCGAACACCAAAGAAGAACAAGAAGTTTGCGGTGTTAGCTAAAAAGGGAGATCAGATAAAGCTTATAAGGTTTGGTGATCCTAAGATGACAATTAAAAAAGACCAACCTGCGAGACGTAAGAGCTTTCGGGCTAGACATAAATGCGATACCAGTCCACCTGATAAACTGTCAGCACGGTATTGGAGTTGTAAGAAATGGTAATGACTTTGGTTGGTGGGCTTATAAAGTTAAAGAAGGTACTACAGCAGTGACGATTATGGTAAACAATTAACTCTTAGCCTACCTTTCAAGTTAACTCTTAAATAAGTGTTTAAGTACTACTGACAATGTGATATACTATGGAAATAAAATGACAAACTTTACAGGCTTCAATCAAAATCAGATGGGACGTATAGCTGCTAAGCTAGGCTATGAAGGTCCTATGTCTAGGTTCTTAGATGATCCTAATAGACAGGATGCTTTTATCAAGATTCAAGAACAGGTTATGTCTCAAATGGATAAACCTGAGCGTGAACGAGAGGGATTTGCTGAAGGTGGATCAGTAACTAATCACCTAGCGGGTATAGGTGATGCTACTCTGCAACGTATGGCAGCTACTGAATTACCTGATGGTGGTACTATGGAAGCAGCCACTGTAGCACAAGATGCTTCACAAGATGTATCTACAGGTACTGGAGCAGTTGGTGCTACTGGAGCTATTACCCCTAACCAACAGGTATCTACAGTTACTGAAGCTACAGCTTCCCCAACAACTAATACTAATACTATGACAGCAGCCACTGCCTCTCCTGCTGTACAGAATACGACAGCTGGAAACACGGCTGCTCAAGGAACTGTATCAACTAATGCTCAAGCTACAGCGGCAGATACTACAACTAAACTTGATACCGTAGAAGCTGCACAGATACTAGAAGCTAATAAGGTTAAGGTTGATGCTCAGCAAATTGCAAATCGCAATGTAAGTGCAGCTGAACTAGTTGATGGTGCTTCCGCTAACCAAGCAGCTGTCACAGCTATGCTTGAATCGTCTGGTGATACAACAGTATCCGGTAACCTAGCTACATTAGAAAGCCAATTTGATAATGGGGCTATACCAACTTGGGCGGCGGGGCAGATACGTACAGCTTCAGCTATCATGCAACAACGTGGCCTTGGTGCCTCTTCACTAGCTGGTCAATCACTAGTACAAGCAGCCCTTGAAGCTTCAATACCTATAGCAGTTGGTGATGCTAACGCTAACATGCAGGTAGCTCAAGTTCGTGCTCAGTTCATGAACCAAGAGTTTGATCAAGCCTTCCAAGCTAAGGTTATGAATGCGAGTAAGGTATCAGAAGTAGCTAACATGAAGTTTACAGCTGAACAACAGATAGCTATGGAGAACGCAAGAATCTCCTCTACTGTTGACCTAAATAACTTATCAAATGGTCAGGCTGTAGTTATGGCTAAAGCAGCTGAGTTATCCCAAGTAAACATAGCTAACTTAAACAACAGACAGCAAGCTGAAGTACTGAATGCTCAGAGCTTCTTGCAGATGGATATGACTAACCTATCCAATGAGCAACAGACTTCGATGTTTAATACCCAACAGAATATACAGGCATTATTTACAGATCAGGCAGCTACTAATGCTGCTTCACAGTTTAATGCTACTAGCCAGAACCAGACAGATCAGTTCTTTGCTAATCTTAATACACAAGTGTCCCAATCTAATGCTGCACAAAAGACAGCTACTGCCCAGTTCAATGCTGGACAGGGCAATGCTATGGAGCAGTTTGATAAGACTATTGAGAACCAGCGTGACCAGTTCAATGCACAGAATGAAGTAGTCATTGCTCAAGGCAATGCTCAATGGCGTAGAGATATTGCTACTCAGGATACTGCTGCACAGAACTTCGCTAACCAGACTAATGCTGAGGCCATATTAGGTATTTCTAATCAAGCATACGCTAACCTTTGGCAACAGTTCTCTGATACCATTGAGTTCGCATTTGTTGGTTCAGAGAATGAGCGGGATCGTATCGCTAACTTAACAGCAGCTGAGTTGCGTGGTCAGAATTCATTAGATGTAGCTGCGTTCCAAGCAGATGCTAAATCTTCAGCTGACATTGGTGGATTTGTGTTTTCGGCTATCGGTGAATTACTCGGCTAATAAGGAATATTAATATGAAAAGTAATATAGCTCAAAGTACCTATAATGCAAACAACTCAATAGTCTCTGATGCACAGGATTCAGATACTATTGCAGGTAAGGCTAAACGTAATCAGAGAATGAGTGCAGCACTAGCTAAAGACCCAAAGGCTAAAGGATTCATGGCTAAAAAGAAAACTGGAGTATCTTCACCCAACGCACCTACCAGTGCTAGGGATTACTATAGACAGATACTAGGGAGATCATAACATGGAAAGCTTTAGTGCACCTATACCGGGGCAAGGATTAACTATTGAACCGGGGAGTAGGCCTTGGCAACGTCCTGCTGAATTTACTGATGTAGATAGTGTAATAGGTTTTTATGTACCTCGTATCTATTCAAAGCTGGATGGGCTAATGGACTTACTTGAGCAAGGTACAGCTATTACCAACATCGTACACCCACTAACTATGGCAGGTGTTATGCAAGGTAAACATACTATTGATGTAGCTGTATTAGCTAATGATGTGTTAGTAGATTTTATTGCTGCACTAGCTGATAAGGTGGGCGTTTCATACAAGATAGTAAATGATGAAGCCCCCACTGAGGCTATGGTGGATGAAGCTATAGAGATTGTACGAGCTAAGCCTTCTGCACAAGATGAGTTAGAGTCTGAGGATGTACTAGAGAATGTAGAAGAGGGTGCTGGCTTAATGGCTAAACGTCCTATGCCTATGATGGAGGGTTTACCTGATGGCGTTTAACTTTATGGCAGCTGTAGGTGGTGCAGCAAAGGCTGGAAAAGAAGGTATAGAGAATAAGCGTGAAGAGAATAAAGCCATGCTTATTAGATACACAGATCGTGCGGATGCTGACCTTAAGGTTATGCGACAAAAACGTGCAGCTAAGTTATCTCAGATCACTGGGTATGTTGATAGGGCGAAGGCCCTAGGGCTTTCTCCATCACAGTCTAGAGCAGTAGCTATGTCAGCTGATGCTGATAAGCAGCTAAGTACTATTAAAGATCGTAGAGACTTAAATCATAGTGTAGCGGATATATTCAAGGGAGTTAAGTATGACACTAAGGGTTCTAATGACCCTGCAACTATGCTGCCTACATATAAAGCGTCTACTCCCATCCCAGTAGCACCTGACAAAGGGTTCCTAGGTGCGATCTTTGCTAAGCCTGATACAGTTGAACAAACTAAAGCTAATGTACGCCGGGGACTGACTCCTGATCAAGATGCTAGATTAAACGGTACGATGATCAACCCTCAAGGAAGTGGCGTTAACATCCAAGATACTAATGCACTGTTAGAGAATAAGAAGAAGCTAATGGCACTTAAAGCAGATGGTGTTAAAGAGGCTCAGTATAACAAGTCGGCAAAAGATTTAACCAAGGCCTATGGTGCAGGACTAGGTGGGACAAACTGGACTGAAGAGGGAGGGTATACATTCCCTGATAAAGCGGCGGGTAATGACTCATCAGTGGCTAACTTTAACGTTAGAGTGCAGTCCTACTTACGGGCTGATCCAGATGGCCCATCAGCAGCAGAGGGTAAGCTCTTAACATTATTCCATAAAGCTAACACCCCTAAGGGGCAAGCTGCATTAACTAGAGCACTAGACCCTACTGGCAAGAATGGCTTTGTGGCTAAGCGTTTCACTCACCTTACAACTGCACTAGAATCACTAGATGATGTTGATGTGATTGATCCCATTATAGATGCAGAGGGTGGGGCAGCTAAGCCTAAGATCATAGCACCTAGTAGCTATACACCAGCGCACTTAAAAGAAGCTAAGAAGAACTCAGGTGAAGCAGGATCACCAGAAAAGAGAAAGTACTTTGATATTAGGACAGCTATGCTCAAGAAGTTAATAAAGCAGCACCCTGATAAGTCTAAGAAAGAGCTTAGAGCTATACTTGATGCTATGGAGAAGTAGTAGCTATGGAAGATGATTACGAAGCCCAAGCTGACACAGAGCTAACTAGGGAGTACCTAACTGGTAATAGCCAGTGGCTCACTGATGTTAATGCCGCAGAGTTTAATAGAACAGGGGAGGATATAACTGACCCTGATGAACTGTGGGAATCATGGACTGAAACTGGTAGAGATAAACGAACTAACACACTGTCTGTAATACGAGAGTGGGATAGAGTTAGTGGTATAGAAGATGAAGAAGAATTTTCTCGTTCTGCTCGACTAAGAGAAACCTATGACCGTATGCCTAACGAATCAGGTAACCCGTTTACTATTGATGACACTGGACGTAGAGTATGGGGGGATTACATAGAGAGCGCAATTACTGACCCATTCAACTGGGGAGCGTTATACTCAGGTGGTGCATCAAAGATTGCAGGATTGGCTGCTGGTCAAGCTGCTAAGACAGGCACTAAGGCATTACTACAGAAGGCTGGTCAACAGTTATCTGGTGGCGTAGTTACTAATGATCTGAAGAAGGAAGCAGTTAAGGGCGCAGTTCGTACAGCAGCTGTTGAAGCCCCACTTGGTGCGGCAATAAATGCAGGTACTCAGGTCACTGATAAGGAGTTAGGGATAAAGGATGAAGTCAATCTAGGTCAGGTAGCTACAGCTGGTGCCATATCTGGAACAATAGGCTCTGTGCTAGGCGCAGGGTTTAGGGTGCTTCGTGCTAACCGGGGAGATAAGGCAGGTAAATACTTAGAGGTGGACACGGCTGCAACAGCTGAAGCTGTAGCTAATGGTCAGTCTGCTGCAAAGGCGGCTAAAAATAAATGGAAGAAGGATTGGGGCCAAGAGTACAAGGACCTTAAATCTACATATAAGAACTTAACCTCTGATGAGTTGATGCCACTTGATGTCATAGATGTAGCAGCAGGTCGTAAGGTATTAAATGATGCTGCCCCTACTGATGCCCCCTTAGCACCGACTGTTGATACTGAAATGATTGAACGGGTGACAGCAGCAGCCTTTGAAGTGCAGAACCTACTTGACCCTAAGAAAGGGGAGCGGATATCAGCAACTATCTATCGTGCAATAGTGGATGGTAAGTTGTTTGATAAATCAGATGACCTAGTTGAGTTACAAGCTAAGTACGGCCTATCAGAGGATCAGTTTGGATTAATGTATCTTGCCACTAGGTCAGAGGCAGGTACTGTACTGGGATCAGGTAGTCAGTTACGTCCAGCTATTGCTAAGTCCCGTAAAGAAACACTCCAGACATTAGGTAAGGCTAAGATAGTTCCCCCTAACGAAATGGATGAGGTAATTAAGCAGGGCAGTTGGTGGAAGAGAATTGCTGGCCCCCTAGATAAACTACGTAGATCAGGTATGACCTCGCAGATAGCTACCACTATGCGGAACACAGCAGGGGGAGGGATCAGGGGCGTAGTACACACCTTTGATAATGCGCTGACTGAAATCTTTCGTGCGGCAATGGGTAAGAGTACAGGTGCTGCTGTTAAGGCATCCTTTAGACTACTACCTGATATGTTTGATACTCACATGAGTCAGGCTGTAAAAGAACTTGCTGGAAGGCACCAATCTACTCTACAAAAGAATCTATTCAGAGCATTCTCTGATGTATCTGCTCAGAAAGAGGGCAAGTATAGCGGTGCCATTATGAGTGCGGCACGAGCCTTAAATACATTCAACACAATGTCTGATAACTTTATTAAACAGGGTGTGTTTATGAATGGTGTGCGTAGACGCTTGGCAGCTGATGGTGTGGACTTAACTACAGTACTAAAGGATGGAAACTTTAATAAGATTAGTGCTGATGTATTATCTGAGGCAGCTGATGAGGCTATCTACTTTGCATACCAAAGTACCCCACAAGGTAAAAACTTATTTAGTAAGGTTGCAAAGGGAGCTATTGATTTAGATAACAATGCCCCATTTACCTTATCCTTACTCATACCCTTCCCTAGATTCCTAGCTAATAGCTTACAGTTTGTATATGAACATGCCCCCGGTGCTGGACTAATTGGGATTAAAGCCTCAGGTAGAGATGGCGCTAGGGCTGTAGCTAACCAAATAACTGGTATGACATTTATTGCTGGAGTAGCTGCGTATAGTCTGAAGACAGGTGATGGAGGGTTAGATACCTTTGAGTTCACTGGTGTAGACAGGAGTGTTCAGGAGACTAAAGCAATCGCTGGCCCCTTTGCACCTATGATATTAGTAGGTAAGACTATCGCACGATACATAGAAGGTCAGTCAGAAGATGGAAAATACTCCCTTCGCACTGATCCTGATGGATTAAGAAAGCGGTGGGCGGATGCTGTTGAGTCTCTATTTGGATTCTCAACTAGATCAGCTATGGGCTTTAAGTGGGCCTATGACTTAGCTAAAGATGCTGGTGATGATAGTATATCTTCTGGTGCTTGGGAAGCTAAGATGGGTAAAGCTGTAGGTGACTTCTTCGCTACCTACATGATACCATTAAATATGTTTAAAGATATGTCAATGGAAGTTAACCCTGAGGAGCGTAAGTTTACAGAGACTAGATCAGATAACCCTAAAGACATGGCTAAGAATAGGGCAGGTCGATCTATCCCAACATTTAGTAAGGGTCTTCCTGAAAAGCAAAGCGTTACTAGAGCGGATGCTCCTAAAAGAGTTAACCCAGTGTTGGATTGGATGGGCACACGTACTGTTGACCCTAGGAACACTGTTGAAACTGAGTTCACTAGACTAGAGATACCGGGATGGAAGCTTAAGAGTCACACTGGAAGTCATGAACGCGACTACTTATCTGATGAATTAATGGGAGCTATAGTAGAGAAAGAGATTGGTGATCTTATACTAAGTAAAGAGTACCAAACAATACAGGACACGCCTCTTAGAGGTGCTCTTGGAGATTCTAAGTTAGATCAGACTACTGCTCACATAGATGGTGTTAAGCGTAATGAGTTAGAGATTAGAGTTAGAGATATACAGAACCTAGTCAGCAAGTATGCAGCTGGAGTATACGGCAAGGGCTTCATTGAATATGGGAGGCTTCCCCCTGCTATACAGAAATCTGCTGTGGACTTTTATGATGATACACACGCTATCACATTCAGTGAGGAAGTTGATGGTGGTAAATACCGTAAGAGTAAGGCTTGGGATATCGTAGCTGGATATGGTAAGGCAATTAAGGGTGGGTTACTTAAGTATGGAAGATGACATCCTAGATAAAGTGTTAACGGATAAAACAAACCGTGCCCAGCAGATACTTAATATGAAATCCTTATCAGGTGAGAAGGACTTCTCTGACACTAAGTCTAATGACGCATTAATGGAAGACCTAGACATATACTTAGATAGATCATTGGCAGCATTAGGTAGAGGTGCAGATGAGATATCCGACTCAGTAATTGATGCGTATGAGTATGTCAGTGATGTTCCCAATAAGGTTGGTAAGTTTGTAGTTGATAACCCAGTTCAAGCATCCACTATGGCATTGCAGATGGCTCCCGGTGGGTCACTACTAGACTCAACTACCATCATGAAAGACATTGATGAAAAGAAATACCTAGATGCTGGGTTAAAGGGCTTGGGAGCAATTGGGGACATGGCCTACGCAGTACCTCTTGTAGGTGCTACTGTAGGTTCTGCTCTTAAGGTTCCCGGTGCATACAATAAGGCAATTAAGACATATAAGTTATCTAAAACCCCCCCTACTTCTAAGGATAGCCTGTTTGACATTGACGCAATAGATGCTTGGAGAAGTGAGAACAAGGTATCACAACGTAAGGAATCCCCTAATATAAAAGAAGCTAAAGATTTACTTAGTGGTGACATTACTAGTAAGGAGTTCAGGAAGTTCGTCAAGGACACTAACCCTATAGGGCCTATAAAAGATGTACCTAAGCTACCAAAAGACTTTGAAGTAATAGCTGCACTAGACGAAGGCAAACGTAAAAGGGGTATCATCGGCGTGACTAGAGATATACCACAAGGTGAAGTAGTTACTTCCCGATTAGATATACCAGCATACAATAGCTTTAATGTGTATGTAACCTCTGTCATACCTAGCTCTACCAAAGGAACAGTGTACGGTAAGACAACTGTACTTAAGAATGTAACATTAAATACCAGCACATCTAAAGCAGCGGGTGTAGCTTCAGGTAAAGGTAAATCTCCATTCGCTGTAATGGAAGGTGAGTGGCAGGATATAAAACCTGAGGACGCTATTCGGATGGCAAAGAAAGCTATGGATGATCCAGAGTGGACGCAATTAGGAATGAACCCTGCGAGGATGAGCCAGTTCTATAATAAAGCAACTGGTGAGCCTGTGTTTGAATTAGATGATGTTATACAGATTGGTGCGCTAGTATTAGGTAAAGGCATAAAGAAAACTAAGCCAAGCGATCTACGTAAGATGAAGATTCAAACACCTAAGGGGGCTAGGATGTTTTATAAAGGTGGCCTAATGAGTAGATAATATTATAGCGCATTCCCAAGGTCTTAACCTACCTGAAGAAACACGCTATAATACATGACCTCTGTATAGCCTACCTAAGGCCTGTTATAGTCACTGGAATACAGGTCCTTTGAATCTTGTCTGACCTATTAACTCTCTTATCATCCCAACATTCTTTCATACCTAATTTATTAAACTTATAAGTTCCTTCTACTTTAGAGGTTACCTCTCCTGCTGGGTTAACAAGTAGAGCAATCAGTACCCATGCTTTAGTCAACAGCATATACTCACTCCTCCCTATAGAAAATGTGTTTACCTATTTGATCAAGGTAAGTTAGTTCCTTACTCCATCTAGGGTTAACGTAGGTGGCATGGTAATGAGTAGCTGTCTCTAGCCTAGCAACGACTGCTCCATCCAATACTAATCTAGCTGCTCCATATGCTACCTCTAAAGCTTTGCGATCAGACATACGCTCAGGCTTCCCATCACACCAGTAAGAAAACTGACAGTTCTTGTGATGTACTGTCTGACACACGCTGTCAGTAGTTCTATTAAGTACAACACCTCCGATAGCTAACTGCCCAATGAATGATTCACCTCTCCCCTCAAAGTATATAGCTTCAGCTAAGCAGTCTGTGTCAGACTGTGTTGCATTGGCTGTGACAGGGAGTAGGGTGAGTAAGATGAGTAAGTATTTAAGCACTCGTTGCATCAATGGCATCCTCTAGATCAGTCTGAATAGGATTTTTACTTCCCGGCAAATCAAGGGGTACAACAACACTCTCTTTAATAGCTTTCATAACTTCTAATAGAGCACCTGCTTCAGCACCTTTAAGCTCAGCACGTTGTAAGAAAATAAAAGCGTTCTTAGCGATAGCCTCAGTCATTTGTGTCATAGTTAATGTCCTTATTTAAATTGGTTAAAGCATATACTAGGTTAGTAAATGCAGAGTGAGCACTCATTGCGTCACGTGATAAAACGTATGTACTAGCAGAAGTAGCTATTGCCTCAAGCAATAGTAAGTATTCACTATCACGTAGTGCCTTAGCTGCTCCCGGTCTTATGTGTGTTATTGATTTCAAGATACCCTCGCTTGCTGTTCAAAGTAAGCCTTATTAAATCCACGCATCCACTCTCTAGCTTGCATGGTATTTGAACTATACGGACAATTCATCTGACCCCTTTTAAAAGATACATACCCCGTATCATGTTGGATGCTTAAGGGTGCATCGTACTTTTTTAACCCACCAAATCTTGCCATTCAGTTCTCCTGTTATTGATAGGTGAATATACAATATTATTAACTATATAGTCAAGTGTGTATACTCACCATAATGTGTCTTCTCAGCGTGACAGTTCGCACATAGAACATCACATTTTCGTATCTCGTTAATTATGACTTTAAGGGAGCAGTCCTGAGATATTAATCTAGAAACTGCATCCCTCTTAGTCGATGGTTCTCTATGGTCTAGCTGTAGTACTCTGCCTCTTAGGTTGTATCTGCATATCATGCATCCCTTTGATCTCTTATACACACCTACCCAGTACCACCTACGCCTACGTTTATAGGCTCTTGGACTCATTCACAGTCCTTGTTCCCTGTGAGAGGATCGATAAAGCAAGCTGCTCCCTCATTAAGCTCTTCTTCCTGTGGCTCAATCTTATTAAGAACACCGAACCTTTTTCCTGCGGGACGATACGTGGTCACCCCCTTAAGTTTCCCTTTCCATGCTTTTATATACACATCCTTAAACTCATCGAAGGTAACGCTATCAGCTACGTTTATAGTCTTGCTGATGGCGCTATCAACAAACGGCTGAACAGCTATCTGCATATTGAGGTGGTCATCTACTGTTAGGTCATCCGTTGCTTCAGACTTGATCCCATACTTTCCCCATACATAATCCTTAAGAACAACCTGAGTAGGGCCTAGCTCAGTCTGTACTGTACGATCTATCTCATGAGCGAAGACAGGTTCCATACCTGATGACACGTTGTCAGAGCAGAAACTAATTGTACCCGTTGGAGCAATACTAGTCAGGTGACTGTTACGAATACCATGCTCATTAATTAACTCTTTAAGATCAGCTGGAAGCTTCTGTATAAACTCACCTTGCAGGTGCTTCTCAGGATCATATAGGGGGAATACCCCTTTCTCTTTAGCTAGTAACGCAGAGGCTTCATAGGTAGCACACATTAAAGTCTTAGTTATTTTACGTGTCACTCTAATAGCTTCAGGCGATCCATACCGTAAGCCCATAAGAGTAAGGGCGTTAGCAAGCCCAGTGATACCAAGTCCCATTCTTCTCTTAGCCTTAGCTTCTTTTTCTTGAGCAACAAGTGGGTACTGAGTTCGATCAATAACATTGTCCATAGCACGTACAACATTTGGGATGTCTTCCTTAAATTGTTTGTAGTCGAATACCCATACGCCGTTGACAAGAGATGTGTACTTAACAAGATTAAAACTACCCAAGAGACACGCCCCGTAAGGTGGCAATGGCTGCTCACCACATGGGTTCGTTGCTTCGATCTCTTCTACATAGTAAAGATTGTTATCAGCGTTAATACGGTCAATGAATAGGATGCCGGGTTCTGCCCAATCCCATGTGTTCCTCATGATTTCATCAAAGAGTGCTCTAGCATTAATCTCTTTATATACTCTTCCCTCAAACTTAAGCTGGAAGGGTAGGCCATTTGCTACTGCTTTCATAAACCTATCAGTAACACCAATAGAAATGTTAAAGTTACGTAGTGTGGACTCATCTTTCTTAGCTCTGATAAACTCCTCAATATCTGGGTGATCAATACGAAGTACAGCCATCATAGCACCCCTCCTATGACCTGCTGAAACTATGGTCTTACATACTGAATCAAAAATACCCATGAAAGATACAGGGCCAGAGGCACTACTATCAAGGCTAACAATGCGATCATGACAAGGACGTATGCGGCTAAAGTCAAAGCCAATACCACCTCCTCGACGCATTGTCTCAGCGGCTTCCTTAGCCTTATCCATGATTGAGTCCATTGAGTCTTCAATGATCCCAGACACGAAACAGTTATATGCCGTGACTGCTTTTGGTGATCCCATTGCATTCTGAACTCTCCCTGCTGGCATATACCGTTGGTTTAATAAGATGTGCTTGAAGGCACTACGATGCTCATCATCATCTGACATAGCTGCTGCTTGCCTAGAACACGCTTCCTCAAAGGACTCGTTAGATAAGCGATACTTAGTAGCGTGTAATTCATCACACTCTGGTACTTGTGGTCCATACTGGTTCATTAATTCTTTGCCTTTACTGTTAATTTATTAATCTCTATTCCATCTAAATCATGGATCAACTCACGAAACATATCTTCTACATCACTCTCTACATCATCATCTGTAGACATGTGAAACTCCTCCTTATCTATCTTAATAGTCAAATGTACATTTACACTTTGTTTCATTTAATATACACCCTGTCCTCAGTACGAGAGTTCTTTAACTTTGTTGTGCGTCCTGTGTGGTGCATTTTAATTTTAGTAACACCAAGGGAAGACCATGTGACTACCCCTTCACGCAGGAAATGTTTATACCCTCCTGATTGAGCAACGGATATTAGAACCTCTTGCCCTACAGCTAATTCAACTCCATTAATATCCTTCATCGGTTATCACCATCCCCTTCGATAACTCCCCTGTCAGCACGTGACTGTAACTTAGTTATGTTACGTTCAGCACAGTAGGACATGGAGCAATTTAAATCCTCTAGAAGGTTAGCGATAGCCCATAACTGATCCCCACACTCATCAATGATTGAATCCATAACATCACTATCAAGATTTGCATGAGGTGTAGAGCATGGCAGTACACCTTTTCGGATTAACTTCTGGACTTTATTCTGCATTTCTCCTGCCTCAGCACCTGCTAACATGGCAGGGTATATAACCTCCATCTCCTCAGGGTATATGGCAGTTGATCGTGCTAGCTCTTGGTATCTATTTAGGCTGGTCATTCGTATAGAACTCCTTCATTAACTCAATGGTGTGAATAGCTTTATCTAAATCCAGTAAGGTACTGCCCTTATCATAGCACCTAGTTACATACTTAATTGCTGTGTGCTGGGCAGCATCTAGTTTGTTAGCCATTGAGTATTCCATAGGCTGTATCTTATACTTCTTATAATGATCCCCACCTATCTGGATATCCAATGCAGTAGGTGTCTTTCGGCGTAAAGGGGCAGTTGAGGTTAGTAGAGATTTCACACCACTATCATCCTTTGACTCAAGTTCTAAGTCTCTTAACACGCCACCTTTAGTATTCTTAGAATGCCATTCTTCTGGTCCCATACTACGCACTCCCTTCTGTTACGGAATTAAAAGTTAGTGTAACTACATTACCATCAGATGATGTAGTAGTGCGGGTGTCCTTAGCTGTCAGTGAACCATCTTCATCATTATAAAACATCTCAACGACTGCTTCTTGTAGGTACGCATGAATGTCATCGTCATAACTATCCGCATGAAGCGCAGCTACCATTGTGTAAGCTGAGTTACGTAGCTCCAATGTTTCATCCTCAGTCAATGATCCCCCATCATGAGTAGCCATCTTGATATCAACAGCACCTCCCCATTCCCCTGCATCATCTAGGATAGGGTTAAGTACTAGGTAGATTGTGTTTCCATCTATCTTAATGTCTTTAATGTCCATGTTTATGTTCCACTGTTAAAAGTTTAGTTGTGTATGGCTTAGGCTCACCCTTAAACCAATCTTTAGGGATGTCCCTATCAGCATATTGGTAGCCATATTTCTCACACCACATACCGTAGGTAGTCTTACTGCCTTTGTTGATCTTGGATTTAGAACTAGAGAATACGAACCTGATGTCTAGCTCAGGGTGTTGACGCTTAACCTCTAGGTGCTTACGTCTGTCGGCTGCTGTGAACAGGCCTTTAGTCTCTACGATAATGCCGTTGGGTAGGAAGAAGTCAGGTGTATATTTTCTATACTTAAGGTCTTCCCACTCTATACGCATAATCTCATAACAGTTAATTATACCCCGTTTAGTTAGAGCATTAGCTACTGTATCTTCTAGTCCTGACTTGTAGCTTTGTGTATGTTTACGTTTGTTAATAGTAAGTACTCACTATGCTGACCAGAAATTCTTAGGGAATATAGGAGGTATTTGCATCTGAGTATAACGTACCTCGTTAGGGTATGTCTCATTGAATATCTTCTCATACTTATTAGCTGCCTGTTTGTACTCACGCTTCGCCTTCTCTAGTGGCTGTAACTTAAGTTCATCAATGCTCTCTTGTAGTGTAGCAATTCGTGTAACTGCCTCCGCATAGTCTTTGTTAGCTTGCGTTAGTAGTACACCTAGGCGTTCAATCTCAGTTAATGTACTCATGTATTAGGTTCCCATAGTTTGACTCTCTGCGCTTGAAAGTCGTAATCAGATGCCCTGCATATACGGGCTACTCTAGCTTGTACCAAAGCATCTGCCTCAGTAAGCTTAGCTTTCTCAAATGTCTTAACCACTGCACCCCATACATTAGTAGGGTTATCAAAAAGTATCTCAGTTGCTTTCTTAGGACCAACACCGGGACAACCTTTATAGCCATCAGTAGTGTCTCCTGTGAGTGTCTGAAACATATGGTTATAATCAGCTTCCTTCTCACTAACTATACATACATCCTCATCCATACGGGCTAGCTGGCAGGGTATAGTCTTCAGGTCCTTATCATCCGTTACTACAATAGCTGGACCTTCAATGAGGGACTTACTAGTAGCTAGGATGCCTAGTACATCGTCACCCTCAAGGCCGGGACGTTGCATCACTTCATACTTCTCCTTGATGTACTCACGTAGCTTCTTAAGTACGAGAGGCTTCTTAGTCTTAGTACGGTTGCTCTTGTATGTAGGTAGCACAGCCTTACGCCAGTTCTCACCGGGGTCAGTCAATGCAAAGATGATACGAGAGGGTTGATACGTCTTCTTAATAAACTCCATTTGTTTAGTTAGGTGGTCTATAGAATCAGGGAGGGATGCATACCAAGTATACAACCCCAAGCCTTCATCTACACATGCTACCGTTTCCACTGCACTAGCAGCTTTATAGGCATTGATGTCTCCATCTAGTAGTATGGTTATACTCATATCCAAGTAGCCCCAAAGAATAGAGACACTCCATGCCCCCATCCCACAGGTGGTATTATCAGTCCTGCTATTAGCAATGCTATAGCACTGCCTGATTCACTTGCTGCGTTAATACACCAAACTATGTGGTGTATAAGTGGAACAGCGATTGCTACAACAAGCACTATTGATATTAGGGAATAGGTAAATGATTTCATTTAAGTTCTCCTGAACTTTGGGTTTAGCCACTGCCCTCTGAAGCCGTTGTTGAATAGCTCCAGTAGGAGATCGTAGATGGTTATCTCCCCCACCTCGTACAGGTGGAGGAGTGTTAGTCTAAAGGCTAGCATATCAAACTGCTGAACCTTACGTGTTTTGTCAGTAGTAGGCATACACTAATCCAATTCGCTACTTACATCGATGAAGGCATCAGCACCTAGCTCATTGAGTAGTTCCTTATCATCAACTGGAGTCTCAGCCTTACCCTTAGATGTTAGCTTCTCATGGTGTTTGTCTTTGATACGAGCATTCCATGACTTAACATACCCTACGAAGGTAGTTTGCTGAGCCATGTCTTCATCACTAATAACAACCACATCCACATCAGCTACGTTGGGCACTGGGGTGTAATACGTAACTGTTCCATTAAGTTGTGGCTCGTTAGTCAAAGAGATAACACGCTGTATTGGTAGCACCCCTGACTCAGTGATCTGCTTAAACACTGGGACCATAGCCTTACTAGCTGAAGGACTTAGCTCATAGGTGCAAGGTGTAGCACCAGCATTTTCAACATCATTACCTTCAGCATCAACTGGATCAATAAGTGTAACCTCACCAAACATTACACGGCGGGTACCACACTTACGGATCAAGTCCTTTAAATCAGGCTGTAGTGTTGAGAAGTTATCAAGATAGCCAGCTGGCTTACCACAATTAATTCCACCAGAATCATCGATGCGCTCATCAACCCACTGCTTAGGGGTCATGATAGTATGAAGGTACGAACCTGTTTTAGGTTTACCATCTTCACCTTTGAAATCAGACACTGCCGCTGCATCCCAACGCTTGATAAAGAACTGCTGCATGAAGCAACGGAAATGAACTTCATCAGCATATATAGTTGTACCATCTACCTCCAATGCGAATGCACCAGCTGATACTAGTACTGTCTTCTTTTTCTTTCCCTTAACCATAGTCTCGCCTTGGATATCATCAGCCATAACCTTAAGGCGGGGTAGGGAAGAGCCTCCTCCCTCTTGCTTCTCAGGCTCACTGAAGCCCATCATCTCAGCCATAGCTGCTTGATCCATATCTTTATGTAACGTAGCTACTTGATTCATATTATATTCTCCATTGTGAAAGTATGTAGTTATACCGTATGCTAACTATTTAGTCAACTGTCTATTATCACTTCTTTAGTATCCATCCAGTTAGGTCCCATCTTAATATCTACGGGCAGGTCTATGTTAAAGTCTACCCCCCATCGGGTCTTCATAACGTCACGTACTCCTGACATTGTATCCCTCATCATCTTAGCCATCTGCTGTTCCTCACCGGGGTACACATCAATGAGGATACTATCATGAACAGTCAGTACCATAAGGGATTTAACATCAGCCTTCTTCATCTCCTTACTTAGCTCCACCATACCTAGGGGAACGATGTCACCAGTAGCAAACCCTTGGACTGGATAGTTCACGATCTTAGTCTTAGGGGATACCTTAAGGTTCTTAGGGTTACGTGATGCCGTAGGGAAACTATACTCCCTGCCACTAGGTATCCGTACCTTCTTAGTCTTCACAGCTGTAGTGCACATCTCCTCTTGCCATTCATCAATACGTGAGTACTTCTTTAGGAAGTCAGTGTAATACTTAACCTGAGCGGGTGTGCCAGTGATGCCACCATATAGTGGCTTAAAGGTATGTGACTTGGCTTCTTGTCTACTCGTTGGCTCCCCAGCCTCAGTAAGTGTAGCAGCTGTAAAAGAATGAACGTCAAACCCTTCAGCTATCTCAGCCATTGCTACAGGGTCCTGAGATAAGAACGCCGCCACACGAAACTCAAGTTGTGCGTAATCAGCTTCCATGAGGTTTCCATCTTTCCATCTGGAACGGAATACTTTTCGTATAGGGAACCGCCATACTTGAGGTTGATTCTGTAGGTTAGGCTCTCTACCACTCAATCTCCCGGTAGCTGTAGTAATCTGTAGAAGGTTGGTGTGAAGCAATCCATCGTCACGTGTCCCTCTCTCAATGCCATAGCAGAACGTGCTTACATATGACTCTATAGCGTTCAACCTCATGATGTCATTCAGGAAGTTCATAGCATATTCCATGTCATGTTCTTGACTGTACTTACTTAAGGCATACAGGTTTTCTTTTGATGTAGAGAACCCTGCATCAGCTACCCACTTACTGCTAGGTGGCGTGATCTTAAGTCCAGCTAACTCCCCAGTACTACGGTAGAAGAAGCCATGACCATTACATTCATCACACTTGTTCTCATTCTTGTACGGCTCACCATTAACCTTAAGCTTACGGATCAGACCTTTACCCTTACACACCTTACACTTTTCAGCCCGTGTCTTAGCTACTGGGGTAGTGTATTGGTTGAGTGCAGCTTTGTAGTCAGCCTGTTTCATCCAGTATGTAAACTTCCTAGCCCAAGTCTCCTTATCCTTAACCTTACGTGAGTAGATTACCTGTGATAGCTGCTCAACTGATGACAGGTTAACTGGGGTGTCTCCCATCAACTCAGCTACACGTTTCTGCAAGCTCTCCTTAAGTTGATGTATCTCAGACTCATACTCATCACGTACTGCTGTAAGAGATGGTCGATCTATACGTACTCCATCCGCATGAAGTTTGCATAGTACCTCACACAATTCATTAGTTAGGTTACGTGTATCCTTTAGATGGGAGTTACCATCCTGTTCGTACAGTTCCAATTGCTTAAGGTATACCTCAGCTGTTGATTGGATATCACCTATCAAGTACTCAAGGTGTATGTCCAATGGTACCTTACTCATGATTGTCTTACTCTTATAGTACCCATCCATAAGGTCAGACTTCTTAATCGATACCCCGTATCTCTCACTGATACTAGCTAAGCTATGTGACTCTCTAATACCACGTGATAGAACGTAGTCAGATGTCATCGTATCATATAGAGGCTTATCAATAGTAAACCCACACTCTCTAAGCCAAGGCACATCGAACTGTGCATTCTGAAAGATGAGAGTACGAGCACCATTGATGATCTCTTGTAGGTCATTGTGGTTACGTAATACATCTGTACCCTCAGGCATCTCATCATGCTTGAAGAGGAACGTATCAATGTGCTGGATGTCAGCACCTACAATAGTACCCACACCGACACTCACCAATGCGGTACCCTTTGTCCACGGGTCTAAGTACTTACGTCTTCCATCGAATACAACATCCGTTTCATTATCTATTACTAAGTCATATGTCATATGTATATAATCACTTTCTAAGCTGTTTCATATCGGGCTGTCTGACCATTTAATTGAACGGCTTCATACCCATGCCATCCTGACAATTTATTTTTAGCTATGTTCAGGTATCGCCAAGGGTCTTCATCACTTTGCTCACCACTAGGGGGCTGTTTACCAATCAATAACATAAGGTCAGCCTCAGCTGCCTTACCAGTACGTGATCCCTCTAGCATATCCTGAGTAAGCACGGTCTTACCTTCTGCTTCAGCACTTAGCTGAGAGAAACCAAACACTGCACAGTCCCACTCTTTAGCTATGTCCCGTGAAGATTTATAAACCTCACGTAACCGCTCATCACTACGTGAGAATGCCCCGCTTACTTTGATCTTATCTAGCATATCAATAACCAATATGTCAGGCTTGTAACTCTTACATAGACTTTCCACACGGTTCATATCCCATGAACTAGCATCAACCATTTTAAGGTTATCTCTAATGGGTTCAAAAGCTTCACCTGCCTTCTTCATATTACTACGTATGTCATTGGTAGTCATGCCAGTACAGGCAGTGAGGTATCTTATAGCTACACGGTGGGTTGCTTCCTCATTTAGTAGCACCAGACAGTTAGCACCTTGATGTGCAAAACCTCCCGGCCCAGCAACCATACTGGCATGGAACGATGTCTTGCCTACGTTGGGACGAGCACCCCCCACTATTAAGTGACCTCCATTCACACCAGCTACACGTTTAGATAATGAAGGCAGGTTGAACTTCCACTTAGTTTCATCAGTTACTTTCTTTAGCAGTGCATCAAGTGATAGGTCCTCAAACTCTACACGTAGCTGAGGTAGGAAGTTGTCAGTGTGATCCTCCAGTAGCCTACGTAAGCTATTCATATCCAATGTCTCACCATTAATAAGAGAGAAGCCTATCTCAGCTGCCTTCTCACCTACCACTGCTCTCCACATCTTAGTGAGCACACCTTGTATTACATCTTCTCCCATCGGCTGCTCTTTCTTGATACGCATAAACATATCAGTGTAGTTATTCTTATCAGATGTAGTGAGCGATGGATGGTTAGCAAAGAATATAGCTGATACTTCTGTCTCAGTCAGGTCCCGCTTATGCTCTAGCATTGTCTCATCTATGACATGCTTTATCTTTAACTCATCTGACCCAAAGAAGGTATCACTTACTCGTAGCTTAGTAGCTTCATAAAAGTCCTTACTGTGTAGTGATTTTAGTAATCCAAGTTGCATGTAGATGGCTCCTAGTAAAATTGTTTGTCAATAGTTTGTATACACATCGTATAAAAGTTGGGCTGCACAATGTCAAGTCATGCAGCCCTTAGTTAGTTAACTCTTTTTTTACCAGCTGGACCTCTTCTTTCTCTAACGTCCAACTCAATATCCCCATACTCTTTTTCCAATGGTTTAAGTTTAGTTTCAAGTTTTAGTATGTCATCCTTAGCTGACATTATACCATCTGTTTCAAAGTATATTGTTACTACTGCTTTGAGTTTCATCACTCATCCTCCTAAGTGCATTTAAATCATGTGAGTTCATGTACTTTAAATCATCTTGTAATGAAAGAACCTTACTAGAATTTAAGCTGGTCGTTAACTCCATGCGAATACTAATTGCTTTACTACGTGCATCAGGATCAAGTGCTACGATTACATTACTATATTTATTCTTTATGTAATCCTTACATTCAGCTGTCACACTTGTACCTAGTAGGGCTAACCCTACAAGAGTAGTATGCATTCCAACTACTGCTGCACTAATAGCGTCTTCAACTATCACAGCTGTATCCCCTGACCCGTATGTATAAGGTAGCTTGACGTTACCATACCGCTTCCACTTCATGTAAGACTTATTCCATGTTGATCTACCTACTGCATCAACAATGATGCCATTGGATACTACAGGGAAAACAATTCGGTTGTCTAGTATATCATACCTAAGATCAAGTTTGTCATTAGTAAGGTTCCACTTCCTGCGGAACACAGATATTTCAGGTGATGATCTAACTATATTATCAGGCAGTACGAAGGCAGTTAATGGTGCATCCGTTTCCATCCGCTTCATCATATCTCTAGCTCTAACACCAACACGTGTTTTACCACCTACCTTACACGCTGCTTTGTAGCAGTTCCATATGGCTGTACCCTCTACATTAGATAAGGTGAAGGTACTCTTACCGCCGCATTCAGGGCAGTCACCACGATATGTATCACCTAGTGAGGGTGTCCTGTCGGCTATGTACTCAGCGTTAAGCATAGTTAATCTCCTTATTAATTCATTAGTAGTGACTCATCCCATGTTAAGCAAGAGTCACTTTATAGCCCAGATACTCACCACGTAGTGAGTCTGAGATTGTAAGTACTTGATATCTAAGGAAAGTAGGTAGTGTAAAGTGGTTATGAACTGTTGCCAGAGGATTACAAATCAGCCGCTCTACCAACTGAGCTAAACCGGCGCACTACTTAAGTCATTGAAAACATTAAACTTTATATCTCATTTGTCTATCTTATTTTCTGTCACTTAATCACTACTGTTGACACTACCTACTTTGTCTATCTTATTTTGTCAACAAGGTTTTCCTAGCCTTGATAACTTCTTTAGCACGTTCCTTATTTTGCACAACATATGGATTCATACTTGCCACATGCTGATGCCCTGTCATCTCCATAATCTGTGTCCGATCCATGCCAGCATCAAGTGCTTCATTGACTGCTGTTCGTCTCATATCCATCATACGTAGATGTTTTCCCAAACCAGCGGCTTCTCTAATACGTTGACCAGTCTTTGATAGCAAGTCCAATGTATAATGTTCACCTGACTTAGGGTGAGGTGCTACATATTTAGTATCCCCAAACTTATTTAGCTGCTGGGCAAAGATATCAATCAACCCCTCATTCAGTGGAAGCTCCATATCAACACCACGCTTAGACGATGTGAATTGTATCATCTTCTCATGTTCTATGTACTCATCCCATTCTAGGGTACGCATGTCACCTAGCCTCTGACCTAGCTCATATGCCAATAGTACAATCACACCTACGTTACGCCATTGATGCTTACTAAAAGCCATCTCCATGAACTTAGTGATTTCATCCTGCGTCCACTTCTGCTTTCGGGCTGGCTTCTTAGTAGGTTCTAGACTCTTCCAAGGGTTATGGTACAGTAGTTCCCACTCATTCTCAGCGAGGTTCCAAATCCTACGAGCACTACCTCTAACATGTTCAGCTAGGAAGGGTCCCTTGGCTACCCACTTGTCATATGCTGCACTCGCAATTGACTTGGTTATTACCTTAAACTTATAACTACCAAGCGGCACACCTTTAACCTCAGTGTCACACAATACAGATAGGAAATACTTATAGTCTTTCTGTGTGCTCTTACCTAGCTGCGTATAGAATCTACTCTCTAGGAACTTAGCTACTAGGCCATCGACAGTAGGTGCCTGACTCATACCTGTCTTACGTAGGTGGTCAGAGTCATCTATCATCCAAGTATCCAGTGCAATATTAAGGTCATCAGCTTTCTTCCAAGCCTTGACTCTATCTGTACCCAACCCGATACGCTCAGTTACACCAGCGTCGATAGCTCTCTTAGGTGGATTATATCTCCAATACATTTCACCATTGGCATACGTTGCCTCCATTACGTACCGAGGCATGTCAGATAGCTCATCTTTACTTGTTGGGGTAGTAGTATTAAATACAACTGACTTTCTTATAGCCATTACTTATCTCCTTATTAGTATTGATAGGCAGCTGTATATATACACTGTTACTATGTCTCATGTACAGTATGATCTGCATCGTGGGGGTACACGTACTGCCGATCAGTATCTACACAGCTTATGTTGTCAAAGTTATCTACAAACTCAGAAGGTAATAATAACATACCTTTCCTAATAGCAGCTGCTTTATGGGGTACATCATTATGCTTGGAAATTATTACTTGATCATCTTCTAAGGTAATTTTTACTACGTAGTTAGACATACTTTTTATATCCTTTAAGTCTGAAAAATTAATACACAAGATATACTATTATAAGTTTAATTTCATATGTCAAATCAACAGGGTGAGAC
>TARA_R110001632_G_scaffold59839_4_pt1 | contig 22307 bp, 31 predicted proteins | sample TARA_R110001632 | Tara Oceans TARA_R110001632 (sample SAMEA4398266) | marine metagenome | biome: Polar Biome; feature: [SRF] surface water layer (ENVO:00010504); material: water (ENVO:00002006), including particulate matter (ENVO:01000060) such as... | depth 5 m
ACAGTTTCTGCTGTACCCGCTGGCAAAGCTCTATCAGCTACCTCAATTTTATTAAAAGGAATATAATGAAAACCATCATTGACTTAGCCAACTGTTCTAAGTACCTCTTTGCTGATGACAAGGTAGTCACAGTAAAGGCTGACGGCATTGAAGTAGGCGACCCTTCTGCGCTTGACTTTGTTATCGGAGATATGAACTCCAGCAATGCAACAGTTGTTGCGGGTGTCACCACTCCTGATGATTGGTATGGCTGCAAGTACAACTATGTTAACGGTGGATGGGAGCTTTGCCCAGACTGGGTTGACCCACGCATTGAGGATTAGTAACCAATGGAACACATCAACCCGATTGAATATGGTAAATTATTAGCTAAGGTAGAAACACTAGAGGCTAGAGTTGATGACATGAGTAAAGACATTAAAAGTCTTCTTGAGTTAGCTAACCAATCTAAAGGTGGCTTCTGGATGGGAATGACTGTTGCTTCTATCATTGGTGGGTTTCTTACTTGGATGTTAACACACTGGGTAGTTCGTTAATGCTAGCTGAACTTGCTATAGCTAACGCAGCCTTTGCTGTTATAAAAGAAACTATCAGCAACGGTGGTGACTTTATGGCGGTGGGTTCACACATAATGAATTACTTTAACAGTAAGGCTAAGATGCAACATGAGTTAAAGGCTAAGGGTAGTGGCAGTGATTTAGAGGAATTCATGGCTTTATCTGTACTTAAACAACAAGAGCAAGAGTTAAAAGAGTTATTCATTTACCAAGGTGCTCCCGGCATGTGGGATGAATGGTTACAATTCCAAGTAGAGGCGCGTAAGGGGAGAGATAAGGCAGCGGCGATTGCTAGAGCCTCTCACCTGCGGTTTAAACAGAAGGTTGGCAATATAGTTAACATTACATTGGCTGTTATACTGGTTTCGACTGGTTTATTCGCTGTGGTAGGTTTAGCTTGGGCCATATACACGAAAGGACAATTCTAATGTTAAGAGAACTACCAGTGCGTAACATGCGCAAGATGAAGAACAAGAAGCCCCCTAAAAAGAAATGAAACATTCAGTAGGAAAAGTAATACCAGCAGCTACGTTAACAGAGTTGTTTAAAGTTCCTGCTGGTTACAAAGCCGAGGTTAGTACCTTGTTTGCTAGTAACCACACAGGAAATAACAAGTCTATCACCATATACTGGCAACATGCTCACGACATTACCCACAAGATTTACATTGTGTTTGGTTATCAAATCCATGCTAACAACTACTTACAGTTTAGCGACAGTATGGTTATGCAAAGTGGTGACTCCATACAGGTGTTAACAGAGGCAGGCTCAGAAATGAGTGTTATTGCCTCGTTTGATTTAAGAAAAGAACAAGCTATTTTAGCTTTTGATGGAGAATAAGATGGCAAACTTAGCAGACATAGATAGAGATCAGGTATATAGGGATGCTGCTGCATTCTCACAAGCTGGCCGTGGGTCAGCAGAAGACTACATACGTTTAGCAGGAGAAGCGTCTGGGTTTACTAATGCTCAGGTTAATCAGTTTCTAGCAACACCTCAAAAGGTTGACTTAGACAGTGCGTTACGTGATCTTAAAGCTAAACCTTTTAATGATGCATTTGAAGCATATACTAACCCTGCACCAGCCCCAGCAGCTGCGGCAGCTCAAGTAACCTCTGATCGCCCAGCGGGTAATATTAATGATGTAAATGTAGACCAAGTGTTGCAGGATGCCTATGCTTATGAGAGAGCAGAAAGAGGTACACCAGAACAATACATACAAGAAGCAGGCATAGCAAACAACTTTGCACAGAATGACATAAACAGTGTTATAAGGCAGCTAGGGAACGCACAGCAACAACAGTTCATGTTAGACCCTCGCTCGTTGACACAAACAGCTCCTGAGGGCGCTTATAGCTCCCCAGTGCCTACTTTTAACCCCTTAGCTGCACAAGCTGCTCAACCAGAGGGAATGATGAGCACAGGTTATCAATCTCCTATGCCTTCTGATATTTCTTCTCTCTTTAACCTTGTTCAAGATACACGGAATACTAACCAAGGGTACTTTGGTGCTCCTCGTGCTGACTTAGGTATTTTAAGAGAAAACCTAATGGCAGAACAAGCTGCTAAAGAAGCAATGGCTAAGGAAGCAATGGCTCGACAACAAGCTGCTATGCAAGCTCAAAATGGGGCTGTAGTAGGTGGTGGTGAGTATTTTGGGCGTGATCTTTATTCTGATGGTGGTACTGGTGTAGGTGTAAACGGAGGCCCCGTTGGTGCTGGTGGTGGAAACGCTGCCGCTGGTTACTCATACGGTGGCTGGTAATAAATATAACATTGACAAAAGATAAAAAGTGTGGTATAATAACTACAAAAGGAATATACAATGACATATGTTGAAGCAGTGAATAGTGTCTTACGAAGACTGCGAGAAAGCACAGTAGCTACAGTTCAAGGTGAAGGTAACTCCAATAGTTACGCTCGCCTTATTGGTGACTACGTTAATGAGGCTAAGAGTCAAGCTGAGGTAGCTTGGAAGTGGGGTGGTTTACGTCAGACACTTTCAGGTAACACAACCACTGGTGCTTTTAACTACGAGATCCAAGGAAGTAGTAATAACTTTGAAGTGTTGGACGCTTGGAATGCCACTTCTAGGTTTGAGCTTCAATACCAGACTTCTAGATGGTTTAACGAGGTTTATATGAGAGAGAACCCACCTACAGGTGCTCCTCAATATTACACCTTTAACGGCGTTAGTGATGACGGAGATACCTTAGTTGATGTCTACCCAATTCCTGATGGCGTATATGTTACTCGCTTTAACGTAGTCTTGCGTAACCAAGTGTTAACACAAGATTCAGATCGTATCTATATTCCTACTCGACCTATTATTCTCTTAGCTACAGCAATGGCTATTGAGGAACGTGGTGAAGATGGTGGACAACAAAGTATTAATGCTTACAGGTCTGCTGAGGTAGCCTTAGCTGATGAGATTGCTATGGACGCTAATCGTCACCCTGAAGAAGTGATTTGGTATCCAGTATGAAACAACTTGAAGCTCTGTCAATTGCAACACCCGGTTTCTTTGGTTTAAACACCCAAGAGAGTGGTGTTACCTTATCCCCTAACTTTGCAGAAGTAGCTGACAACGTTATTATTGATAAGTATGGTCGTCTAGGAGCACGTAAAGGGTGGACAATGCAAACCACTACAGGCTCTAACGAACTAGGTGGAAATCCTATTAAGTTCATGTTAGAGCATGTTAACGCTGACGATACCTTAGACATTCTCTCTGCTGGGAATAACAAGATTTTTACTGGTGGTGTGGGTGCGGTACTAACTGATGTTACTCCAGCAGCTTACACAATCACAAGCAACAACTGGAGTGGTGCTAACTTAAACGACACCTCTATATTAGTACAAGAAGGCCAAGAGCCTCTTATTTACAGCTCAACAGCAACCCCTGTTGTTAAAAAAATAACAACATACACAGGTACTGCTCAAAACTTTGGTACAGCGTATCCTAATGGTGTTATGGGGGCTTGGGGCCGTTACTGGGCGTTTACTAAGAACGCTGTCTACTGGTCTACTGATATTGTAGATACTGCTTTTCCTACCTTTAACGCTGGTTCTAGTGGCTCCTTAAACATAGCCTCAGTGCTTCCTGATAACACTGATGACATTATATCCATAGCGGCACATAATAACTTCTTAGTTATCTTCTGTCGCCATCATATTGTTATCTACTCAGGTGCTGACAATCCAATATCTATTAACTTTGCTCTACAAGATATTATCGTTGGTGTAGGTTGTGTAGCTCACAAGAGTGTACAGAATACAGGTTCTGACTTAATCTTCCTCTCTGACACAGGTATCCGTAGCTTAGGCCGTCTTCTACAAGAGAAGAGCTTACCTATGAGAGATCTGACAGTTAATGTTAGAGATGACTTGTTAGACGATCTAAACACAGAGTCTTCCTTAGCAGGTACCCTAGATAACATCTCCAGTGTTTACTCTGAGATCAATGCTTTCTACCTGCTCTCTTTTCCATCTATTAATACTGTCTTTTGTTTAGACATGAGAAGTGCATTAGAGAACGGAGCTGCTCGTGTTACTGTTTGGAACCAATACGAGGCTTCTTCTTTCCTGCGTTTACGTAATAGAGATGTGTTAATTGGTAAGGACAACGGCATTGGGAAGTACATAGGTTACACAGATAACACAGCTTCCTACAGGGTTCGTTACTACTCTCATTACTTTGATTTTGGTTCACCCACTACTAACAAGATTATAAAGAAGATTAGCGCTACCATCTTAGGTGGGGCTAACCAACAGTTCACTATTAAAGTAGCAACTGATTACTCTGGGTCTTATCGCTCGTATCCTTTTGTTTTGCAAGCTGGAGAAATCTTTGAGTACAATGTAGATAAGTTTGTTACTTACTCAGAGTTTAAAGGTGTTGTAGCTAACTACGCTGCGTTACCCGGCGGGCCTAATACAGGTGATGCCTACATGACAACAGATAACAACAATGTTTATCAGTGGAGTGGCTCAGCTTGGACGGATGTAACAAGCACATGGAAAACTTCTTTTACTATTACAGGTTTTAGTGAGTTTTCAAAAGGGATTGTGTTAGAAAAGATTAGGAGTAGTGTGGGAGGTTACGGCTCTACTATTCAAATAGGCTTTGAATCTGATGTTAACAACGCAGAACTCTCAGTACAAAAGATAGATGTTTTCATTAAAGGCGGAAGGACAGAATAAATGGCTCAATATACCAAGGCTACAAACTTTGCTGCGAAGGATGCTCTCCTACCCAGTGATCCAGATAAAATCATTAAGGGCACTGAGTTCGACGATGAGTTTAACGCAATTCAAACAGCGGTAAACAGTAAGTCAAATTCAATTAGCCCTAGCTTTACAGGGACACCATTAGCACCTACAGCTACACTGGGCACACAGACAACACAAGTAGCTACAACAGCTTTTGTTAATGCTGCTTTGCAAAACACAGTCGCTTACAGGACTGCAATTATTCAGGCTATTTACCCTGTTGGTTCCCTGTACGTCTCTACTCTAACCACTAACCCAAACACTTTGTTGGGCTTTGGCACATGGGTGGAGTTTGGTGCTGGTAAAGTTATTGTTGGTCAAGATGCTTCAGATGCGTTGTTTAATACAATAGAAGAAACTGGTGGTAGTAAAGACATAGCAACAGCTACTCACACACACTCAGTAACAGCAACAACAGGCACAGACTCACTAACAACAGGAACAGCCACAGTAGCTACTGGTGGTGTTAATACCAACGTACAGCCCTATGTGGTTGTTAAAATGTGGAAGAGGACAGTATAATGGCACTCAGTATTGGTGGTATAGTAGGAACCTTAGCTGGCGGTATGTTATCAAGCAATGCAGCGGGTAAAGCTTCAGACGCTCAATCAGCATCAGATGCCGCACGTTTAGCTGAAGAAAAACGAGTACGTGAACAGCTTCGTGTAGATACGGGCATGGAGCGTACTATAGCAGATCAAGCCTTCTCTGACTACGAGTCTGGTTTAATTACCTTAGCTGAAGCTCAGCAACGGTCTGCTAATTCGGTTGGTAATGTACAAACAGGTATAGCTCAGAGCCAATTAGCTGACACCGCTAAGATGACGAACATGGCTAACTTCCAGCCATATTCAATCAAGACAGCTACTGGTGGTACTTTCTTTGATAAGAATACAGGAACCGCAGGGTTTAACCTGTCTCCTGAAATGAAAGCTTATCAGGACAGTTTGTATGGCACAGCACAGACAGCAGCAGGTGGTCTAACAGCTACGCCTGAAGCAGCCGCCCAAGCGTACATGACACAGCAGCAGGGGTTGTTACAGCCTCAACGAGAAGCAGATGATATTGCCCTACGCAACCAACAGCTTAGCCAAGGCCGTATTGGAATGGGTATCTCCTCTGAGGCCGCTGGTGCAGGTGCAGGTGGTATGGTTAATCAACAACAGTTCCAACGTGATCGGGCTCGTGCTCAGGCTGATGCCCAGATTGCTGCTGAGGCTACGCAAGCTGGTCAACTGCAACAGGCTAATCAGTTAAAATACACACAAGGTTTGTTTAACGCTGGTCAAGCGCCTGAAACATATGGCATGGAGCAACTTAACCGTGGTTTCGACATGGGATCACTTCAAGCTCAGATTGGCGCTCGACAGGCTGGTATCTATGGCAATAGTATGAATAATGTCTACAACAACTTAGGTGGGGCAGCTAATACATATGCTCAAGGCGCTTTAAGAGTACCTCAAGCAATGCTTACAGGTGCTCAGGGACAGTTTGAGCGTCAACAAACAGGGTTAACAGGGTTACAGGGTAATGAATTGCAATATAAAACCATGACTACTCCTGAGGCTCGTGTTCCCGGTTCAGCTTACTTAGGCGCTGCAGTAGGTAATAGAGTGCTAGACCAAGGTTTAAATTCCCTTTACAGAGACTAAGGAAACATAATGGCTACAGATATTTACAATATGCTCACTGGAGGCTACAACCCAGAAGACGAGCGTCGACAACAACAACAAGCTTTTGATCAAAACTTGGGTCGGACTACTAATCCTCAAGCTTTCATTGCCTCCGTAATGAGTAACATGGGTTCTAAGATAGGTCAAGCAGTTCCTAATGCCCTAGGGATGCCTAACAAGCAACAAAAGATCCAAAGGATACTAGAGACCGTAGGAAACATTAGCGACCCTCTGGGACAGGCTCAGGAGGCTTACAAGCTACTTCAGCAAGAGGGTTTGGCTCAAGAAGCTCAAAAGGTACTACAGAGCATTAAAGGTCTACAGAAGGAACAAGATACGTTTGACCAAACAGCTAGTTTAGCTGATATTGATTTTAATAGTTCAGCTGCTGTGCTTGAAGCAGCAAAAAACGCTTTGCGGCGTGGAGACAGAGCAGGAGGCCTTGCTCTCATGCAGCAAGCTAAGCAGTTAAAAGCTAAAGAAGAGGAAGCTGCTAAAAGAAAAGCTGTTGTTGAACGCCGTGCTAAAGGCATAAAAGCAAGAAACCCAGAGATGCCTACTGACTTTATACCTCTTGTAGCAAGTGAAGAGGATCTCTTTAAAGAGTGGAGTAAATCTGTTCTGTCCGCTAAAGAGAGAAATAACAAAGTTTCTTATCAGGTTGTTGGCAATAAAAAAATAATGTATGTTACAGATAGTGCTGGTAACATAGTTAACCAATTAGAGCTAGGAGCTGCTCCTGCTGTTGCAAGTACAACAGTAACAATGCCTGCGGGGGAGAAGGCTACTGATATAGCCCTTGGTAATGTTATTGGTAAAGGTGTTGGCGAGAGAATGCAGAGTATAATAACGGGTGCAGAGAAAGCTGAAAAGAACTTACCAAAGATGTACACAGCTTTGAAAATAATGGAGACAAAAGACATTAACACTGGTATTGGTTCTTCGTTCTTTAACATTGTTAATAAAGTACGTCAACAATATCTTAATGACAAAGAAGCAGGAAATGTTGTTCAAAACAACGAGTACTTAGATTCCTTGGTAGGTGGTGATGTGTTTAACGCTATTGCTGATCTGGGTATTGGCGCTAGGGGTATTGACACACCAGCTGAAAAAGAATTCTTGTTGGAAGTTGTGACAGGTAAGCGCTCTCTAAATAAAGAAGCCTTGATAGCAATTACCAAGATGCGTATTGAAACCACAGAAAAAAACATTAATAAGTTTAATACTGCTCTGGCAAATGGTGATTTAAAGAAATGGGAACAAGCACAAGGTAGAGATTTTACCCCCATTCCCTTAAGAAGTTCTGGAGCAGCTCCTACTGTTTCTAACTGGTAAAAGGAAGTAAAAATGCCTAAGAATATAACAGTTACTTTTGATGATGGGTCTTCCCATGTCTACCAAAACACACCGGACACTGTGACTCCTGAAGAAGTTGAACAGAAGGCCACACAGGAGTTTAACAAGAAGGTAGTGAACATAGATGGTGGGAAGCAACCAGAGCCTCCTCCACCTCCTCCAGAGCCTTTAGGAAATATAGAGTCTGCTGCTAACCTTGCAATAGGTATGCCGGGACGTATTAGTGATGCTTTTGAAGGTAGAAAACAAGAAGTTGCAGAGATTGCTTCTGATGAAAGCTATAAGATTCCCGGCCAACAGATGGTAGACCTACTGGGTAAGGGTGTTGCAGGACCCTTTATGGACACTGTAGGAGAGGCTGTTTCTACTGGTGTGGGTGTTGCTTCTGATTTAGCTAACCCTAATATTCGTCAAGGCTTTAATGACTTAATGAGTGGTATTGTAAACTCTCAAGGTGCTAAGGAGGCCATAGCCTTTTACAACGCTGTCGACCCTAAAACAAGACGTACCCTTGAGTCTATCTTTAACATTGCAAACGTAATGTCTCCTTTTAAGGTTAAAGCTAAAGTAGGTTCTGGTTTAAAAGACACTCTAAAAGAAGGTGCTACTGTTGTTAGTAAGAGTAAAGAGATGCGCCGTAGCAAGTTAAACAGAATGTTTCAACCAGAGCGTAATGCAGATAATATTGAGTTTGAACTAAAGAACGGCACAGGGGCTACAGATGACATGGTAGAGGAGCTTTTAGAGATGAACGGTGTTTCTCCTTTGTATACACCAGAGAGAAACTTAACAGCTTTAACTAATAACATGAATGCAACTGAGGCACGTATCCAAGGACAAGTAGGTACTTTTGATAAAACAGGTAAGTTTGTACGTAATGTTAGAGCTTCTTTTAATGATATGTTAACAGATACGCTTAACACTTCAAAAACACTAAGAGAAGAAGGTCTAAAACCAGCGGTAAAAACAAAAGCCCAAGCCTCAATCATGCGTAAGGTTGACGGTATTTTGGAAACTATTAAAGAAAAAAAGATAGAGCCTAACAGTTTAAAAGGTCTTCTTGAGTTACGTAGGAGACTTGATAAAGTATTGTCCTCTAAAGACTTTAATAAATTGTCTGAGGGTGACAAAAGCAACTTAGCTTTAGAAAAACAGATTGTTATGGAGATGCGTGGAAAAATTAACGATACTATTAGTGGTTTTGCAGAAGAGTTCGCCCCCGGAAACACAACTATCAAAGCCTTGTTAAAGAAGCAAAGCGCTACCTATAGAGCTACAAACAACTATGCCCAAAAGTCTGCACGGTCCATGGCTGACTTATCGGAGAAGGGCGCATTGTCTCGTGCCTTCTCTAGTCATCCTATTCTAGTTTACAGGGCACTACAGAGTCAAGGAACTTCTCCTGCGCTTGCGTTTGTCTTGGCTGCTCCTGCAGCAATCAACGCAGTTGGTGAACTAGCAGGGGCCTCAAGAAGGCAGCTTTCTGGCGCTAGGGCACCTCTGATTCGTGGGGGTATGTTCTACGGGCAAGAAGAGGAGCAACAATAATGGCTACAGGATTAGAGAATTCTCTTCTTAGGAGCACTGTAGACAACATAGGCCTCACAGATACTTTTGAGAGTCTTAGAGATAGGGTTACTAACACCGAAGCAGTTGATGCTGCAGGGCGCGGAGAGTACCTAAGAGCTCTTGGCAGGGCTGGGGGTGACATCTTAGGAGCTGCTGGAGATGTTGTGGCTGCGCCTGTCAACATGGTGTTTGAGATGACGGGTATCAATGACGGTATCAAAGCGCTTGTTAAAAAGGGTTTAGAGACAGAGACTGGGAAGGAGCTGCTTGCTCTTGTGGAAGAAAACCCAAAGTATGCTAAGGACATAACCAATCTTCTCGATATTATATCAGTGGTTCCTGCGTCTAAACTATCAAAAGAAATTCTTAATGATGTCTTCCATAATATGAAGACAAAGGTTGAAGGTGGTTATGTAGGTGATGTTGTGCAAAAAGCACGTACCAAGTTAGCAGAGAGTCAAGGGAAGAGTGCCCCAGAGAAGCCGAACTTCTACAACAGCCCTCAGGCACCTCTTATTCTTGGAGAGGCTTTAAACAGCCTTACAAGCTCTGTAATTGACCGTTTTAACCCTGCCCAACGTGCTACTACAAGGGCCAGTGGCATACCCACAGGTAAACGTAAAGAAGTTGCAAGTATTCTTGAGAGGGGAGAGCCTGCAAACGCCATGGCTGAAGCAGTCACTGCTCGTATGATGCAGGCGCAGCGTTATGGTGAAGTGCCCTCTATGTTTGGTAAAGGTTCTCCGCTTGAACGTTATACCTATGCAGCTACGGACATCCCTGCTACCGATCTAAACAAACTTGCTAGTGTAATTGGTGGGAGGGACATACCTGATGCGGTTGTTAATAGACACGTCAAAGACTTTAAAGAAACTCAGTTAAAAGAAGGAAGTGTTAACAAACCTTCTCAAGGGACCATGGTTGACGTATACAACCCAAACACTAGAAATGCAGCTACAGAGTTTGCTAACCAGCCGATGGATCAAGCCCCCGGTGCTGCACTACATAAGATGTTTAGAGACGAACGTATGGCTGCGTTGCCTGAAGGAACAACCCCTTTTGAGCTTATGAAGGCTTCTAAAACCGCTGATCGTTTAAATGGTCAACAAGGTGTTCTTGAACGTGTACGCAATGGTCCAAGGTTAAACATAGGTGGAAAAGTAGGAGCTGCTAATTATATTCTTAAATCATTAGAAAAACAAAAACAAGGTAAAAAACTTACTGATAAAGAAACTAAGGCTTTAGATGAGTATAACAAGACACCTTTAAACAAAGCAGATGAGCTTGGTTTTCAACATGGGGCTTCTTCACACACAAGTGCTCTGAAAGAATTAGGTGGTATTAGAGATACATCTTCCCTAATGGGTATGGATAGAATGTTTACAACCATGTCAGATAAGAACGACATCTTTGGTTTAAACTTCCTGTTTCCAAAGCAAGACAGGGCTTCTATTTTCCCCATTCAACAGCGTAACTTAAATGATTCTAGAGCAACCACAGAGGCAAGACTAGAACGTTATATGACCAAAAACGATGTTGACAGTACTACTTCTACAGTGGACATTGAGAAAATCTCAGGTGTTCCTAGGAAAAAAGGGGAGAAACCTACTAACTATCAATTAAGAGCTATTGCTGAAATGCGAACAAAACCTGAGCTAAGGGACTACGCAGAAGTTTTACAAAATGTTCTCTTAACTGGCTATGTAGGGTCTAGTAACACAAGGATGGAAGAATAAAAAAAGGGGCCAAGGTTTAACCAAGGCCCCTTTAGTTTATCTAAGCTACTTAGATTTCACAAGCTCCTGCAGTACACGCTAGGGTCTGTGCACCCTCTACGTTGTCGTCTGTCTCAACAAAGTCTTCCCAGTTGACTTCAGGAGGCATCTCTGACAGAAGCTTGGTGTATGTCGCCTCGTCAATCTCCTCGTAAGGGGCCTGACGGTAACTACCACCATCCCAAGGTAAGAAGCTAATGCCGCTTATCTCATCAAAGTGTTTCCACACCCAAGCACCCACAGCAGGCCAGTCCTCTTCCTTGACGTAGACCGTCACAGAGGGCTTATGCTCACACCAGTGACGCTGATAGGCCAACCACAAGCGCAGGTGGGTAAAGCTATCTAAATCATCACGCAACACACAGCCATCAGGTGCCTTCATAGGAAAGCTAAAGATCGTTGTGTCGTTAGGCTTCATTACATCCGCTTCGTTGGGGATTCCTTTTTCTTGAAGAAACGTTGTAATTGGGTCTTTATTGTCATTACGCACACGTCTAATATAATACTGACTATGGCGAGCATGAATGCCACTGGCACTATCGACCAACTGGCTAACAGTACCGCTAGGCTTAACGCATGTGATAGAAGCAGACGCAGGGATACCAAGAACACTAGCAAACTCCTTATTAGTAGCTACAGACAAATCACGCATAGCCTCTAAGCGTTCCTCTAGATCTCCATCATCAACGTTGTTTAATAGTGGACAGTCTAAGATACCTGTAATCGACACACCCAGCAGGCGCTCCTCTTCGGTGTTCTTCTTCCAGATACTACGTAGGTAAGGGAAATCGGTCATGGTAGACTGAAAGGTCCCTAGGATTGTCGCCAGTTCCACCTTACGTAACAAGCTGGCCTTTGTGTCTGTATCACGTGCAACCACCTCAGTCAAGTTACAGAACTGGTACGGACGTAGGATGATCTCAGAGCAGGGGTTAGTACCAAACTCATAGTTAGCGTCCCTACGGCCCAGCTTCTCTACAGTGGTCTTAGCAGCTGCCCTAGAGAAGATGCCACGCTCACCACTGTGTGACTGGTACAAGGCCAACCATTCAGTCATGAACTCACCTACAGTAGGCTTCTCATTGTAGCTTGCACTGTTGTTTGCCAGAGCACGTTGACCATCACGTTCCCACCAGCTACCAGTCTTCGCATGACGCATACGGTCATCAGTCAAGTCAGACAGACTGATCATAGCAGAACGGCGTACACCACCCACGACAACTACCTCACCGACCTTACACATGATGTCATGGCACTCAAGGCTGTTCAGCTTACGGCCTACGGCACCTTTGAACTTACCTACGACAAAGTTAAACAGATCAACCAAAGGCGCAGGGCCTGACGCACGTCCTCCAAAGGTCTTCAGTCGAGCACCAGCTGGACGAACCTTGGACACATCCCATGTGGCAATCTCACCAGAGTACAGCAAGGCAATCAGCTGACGCAGGCTCTTGGCCCAACCAGCTTTACTATCCCGTACTACAATATTAGTGTGGCTATTAAACAACAGTTGAGGGACCTCAGGCAGTTTGTTTATGTACTTGCTTTCAACACTGAAGCCTACACCAGTACCACACAGGAGGATGTACATGGCTTCATCAAAGGACTTAACGTCATCCACAGGCAGGTAGCTACAGTTGTACCCTGCTGTGTTGTCTCGGTCCAAAGCCTCACCAGCGGTCATTACAGCCCTCATAGAAGGCATTACTTCACGGTTGAGGATGGCACTGTGCAACTCATCGTGTAACTCTTGTGGCATGATATAACCCTGCTTGCTAGACAGCTGTGTGTCTATGAACGTCATGTAGCGCTCAACTGTCTCAGGCCAATGCTCCCGGCGTTGCTTCCCATCTAGGAAACGGCTGTAGCGGCTCTTGGCAATAAATGTTTCGTATGTATTCATTCTCTTATCTTTTCTTTCTCTTGTTTCTTTTTCCAACGTGTACACCAACTTACAAGGCGGTTGAATTGTTCATCATCTTCTGGGTCCATTTTGATTGTTCCTCTAGACCCTTCAAAGCTCCAGTTAAGACCTTTGTCTGAGTCGAGATAAGCTCCTGAATTGATAATTCCATACGCTTCTGCAAATCTGATGGCTGATTTTGATTTAAAGATAGCGAGTATAGTTTTTCCAATGATTTTGTCTGGAGTTCGCTGTATTGTTTTACTGCTGCTATAGTAGTCTCTCCAATCGTTTTCAGCCCAGCCCTTACCTCGTTTAGCCCAAAATTGTTTTCTACCGACATAATATTCTCCGTTTTCCAATTCAATTAAATAAATAAAACCTAGGAAATCATTAAGACGTTTAACGTAATTAGTGATTCCCGTTCCGTTTTTCCATCGTAGGTTAATCTTCTCCATCTTCTTTAAACTCCTCCTCGAAGAAGTCTGCCATTTCTTCAATCTGATCTGTAAAAGCTTCTACTAGCTCTTGCGTAGTTAACTTAAGCAGGTCCACCAGAAGATCTGGATCGTATGTTTCTACGATTTTTTCTTTTAGTTCTTCTAGTGTAAACATTAGTTTGGTAACTCCCCATCTATGTCAAAGTCATCCAGCTCTATATCATCATCTACATCAATGTCATCTTCATTGATTACTGTCCTATCAAGAGCCGCTGAGAACTCCTCTAGGTCTGCCTCTAAGTCATTAAGACTAAGCCCCCTAGGGTAGGCAGGTGTTTCGCCTATAAGAGCTAAATCACCGTCCTCGTTATAGAGTGCTTCCCTGAAGGTTGTGTAACCATTGCTTCGTCTGTAGACGATCAGTTTGTTTAAGATGGTTCGTGTCATCGTGTAATCTCCGGTACTTTAGGTTCGTTCATTACTTTTACTAAATGTTTTGGTCCATTGTAATACAAGAAAGTTCTTAATTCGGGCCAGCAAGTTTTTTTGTATTGACAGTAGGAGCATTCCATAGAAAGCTTTTGATTTCCAGATTTCCCGTCCTCTATAGAATCGTAACACAAGTCTGGAGCAGTATCCGATTCCAGTACCTTTTTTAGATTTACAATTTTCTCTTCAATATCCTCCTTTAGTTTAGGGTGGTCAGTTTTTTCAAGATCATACTCTAGCCAAGTCAGGTGACCGTTCTGCTTATCCATTGCAAGCCAAGCAATCTTTGTATCTCCTTCAGATTTTGCATAGGCCTTAAGCTGGTCTATGTAACCAAATGAATCGTTGTCCACCAGTGAACCATCTTTGAACTTCTTGAAGCTATAAGAGCTTGTACTCTTAACGTCCATCAAAGTACCATCAATACGTCCATCCATGTGTCCAATCACACCAGCAACCTCACAGCGTTTCTGTTCATCAGTCACCTTGTGCCCTGAAGCCTTCACAAGGAACAACAGCATCTCTTCAATGATGTGCCCATACATGAACTTTAGTAACGTGCTAGGGGTCATCTTCTCAGACTCAGTGCCCTTCATAAGGTGCCACAGCTGCAGAGGTGTCTTACCAACGTTAGAAAGTCTAATGGTCCTACGGTCTGGCTTCCAATCGCTCAGCTGCCTCCGCATGATCTTCTTCATAGATTCCCCAAACTCGTGGATTAGGTAGTCTATATTGACATCTTTAGAGACCTTCTTGTTCTCAAGTAAGTCATAGATATCTTTGATTAATGTGTCTGTTCCCATGATTCTCCAATTTTAAAGTCACCGTCCAATGGACATCTTAAGTTAAGCTTTACGCCTGCCGCTTTTATACACTCTACAGCGAGCCATCCGAAAGTCTTTGCTTGATCTTCTCGGACTTCTGCCTGTATCTCATCGTGAATATTACCAACGAATTTATACTGTATGTTATATAGTTTAGCATACTCTTCAAGAAGTGTCAACGCCTTTTTCATTACAATGGCCCCTGCAGACTGCAACAAAGTGTTTAAGGCTGCGTGGGGTGATCTGATCCACAGTTTCCTTCCGTCCAACCCAGTGAGATAGCCTCGGTTAGCAGCTGTTCCAACTCTGTCTCGTAGGTTTGCAAGAGCTGGTGTGTTTGTAAGAAATTGAGTCTTAAGTCTTCTACCATCTCTTGCTGATCCTCCGGTGATAGTACCAATTTTTGCGTCTCCGGCCCCATAAAGAAAAGCGTATATGAAAGTCTTAGCCTGATCTCTTGTAGCAAGTCCTGCAGCTGTTTGGTTTGCTGTGTGAATGTCTCCATGTAAAATTTCCTTTGTATATTCAACATCATCCATATAGTGAGAGAGCATCCGTAATTCCAAGCCTGCGGCATCACAGCCAACGAGCTTGTAACCCTTAGGCACAACCCAACATGAACGACACTCTTTACCATAAGGGCTATAACCAGCAGGCACCTGTGCCATGTTAGGACTACTGTGCGTCATACGTCCTGTGACAGCACCAATAGAATTAACATAACCATGTACACGCCCATCGTCCGCTACGGCATCTACCCATGACTCCACCTGTGCAATGCGCTTCTGGACCAAGAGGTACTCGCCAATCAGCTGGGCCTCTGGTATATCCTTCACGCTGCTCAGTACCTTCTCATCTACAATCGGTTGACCATGTTCAGTAAAATCCTTAGGTTTCCATCCGAACCATTGGAGATACTTACCGATCTGTTGTCTCGACCCTAGATTGAAGTCAGGGTAATCAATGCGACTAAAAGAACCGCTGACCAGATCATGACTATCCCCAAGAAACTTAAGGCCAACAATAGATAAAACACCATCTTTCTTGTACTTGGGAACGATCTCTTTGATAAAAACAGGTAACGGTTTGAAGGTATCCCGTACTCTAGTTTCAAGTTCAAGTTTTTTTTCATAAAGTGTTCCTAATAAATCAATCGCCTGCTTCTGGTCCAATAGCCAACCATTTTCGATCTGAGTTGCAATTACCTCCTGAACACTGTGCTCCATCTCGATACTCTCGTCACCGAAAGGGGCCAGCTTCATTGTCAACCAGTTCAACACCATGTGTGTAACCTCTACGTCCTGCACACAATATGTGATCATCTCTTCTGTTAGCTCACTCCAGTCACTGTAGTCACCCTTGTAAAGCTTCAGTCTTAGTCCCCACTCTCTGAGGCTGTGCCCTCCTTCCAGAGAAGGGTTATATAGTCTTGAGAGAACCAGAGTGTCTGTAACCCTTGTAGCGGTACTATCAAATCCCAAGAGCTTGTGGAGAACACGTAGATCGTAGGCAATAACATTGTGCCCGACAATGTGTGTAACATCGCCCATGAACTCCTTGAGCGAGTCATGTGTTGGGTTCCTCAAAATCGAAACTTCGTTGGTCACTACATCTTTGAGAACCACTACCCAAACCTTCTTCGGTTTCAGGCCGTCCGTCTCTATGTCCAATATCACTTTTCTCATTCTTCATCCTAATGTGCTCCAATCTATGACAGTTAGCGCAAAGAACCATACACTGGTTAGCTTCTTCTACTACTTCGGGCTTAGGTCCTGAGACACCACGCCAAGTCTTGTACTCTAGTGCCATCGTTTTTATAACCCCTATTGGGTGATGGAAATCGAGCACTGCTTGTGGGTATTTTTTCTTACATTCGGTGCATTTGAACTTCACTTTACCCCAAAGATACACACCTCTGTTTCTATTCCCAGTCTTGTCCCAAGCCCTTGTTTCAGAACTCATCTTCCCCTGTGGCTGCTTTCAACTCTGGCGAAACCCCTGCCTCTAAACGTCCTGTTCCCTGATTATAGTACAACCAACCTGCTGGTCCTGTCTGTCCAGTCCTACGACACTTCACAAGCTGCACAAAGGTGCTGTTCTTTGCATACTCGCCTTCTGCCATCTTGTCCCTGCTTAGGAGGATCGTATTGAAAGCAATCTGGTTGATACTACCTGACCCCTTAAGGTCATACTCGGACACGTTGTGAGGCTGTGAGGCACTCGGCTTACGCATATGAGAAACAATAACAACAGCCACATTTGTTTCCTTGGCCAGCTTCAATAAGCGGTCCATGAAATCATCAATCACATCGTTGCCGTTGTTAGCTACACCAGCCTGCAAAGGATCAATAACCAAAATGCGGCAACCATTACCTTTGACCATGCTTCTTAACTTCAAGAATATTTCATCAGGGTCAGCTGCACCGTAGTGGTCATACAAGAAAATTCGACCATCAGTAATGATTTCAGTCTTGTACTTCTCAAGATCGTGGTCCGCCATGTTCTCCAACGAGAAGTTCATGTTGTTGTGAATTGTCAACAGGTTTTGAACTGCCTCACCTTTGTCAGCCTCTAGAAACGCACAACCCACGTTCAGGTCAGTGTTCTTCCAAAGGTGGTACACAATTTCATTAACCATGGTGGTCTTACCAACACTTGTTAACGCACCAAGCACAGTGATCTCGCCTGCAACAATACCACCATTCATCATCTGATTCAGCTGACCGAATGAGTCAGGAAACGGAATTATCTTTTCTTTACCACGGCGTAGAAAGTCATCCCATGCGTCAGCCAGTGTAATGACACCAGTGATGATGTAAGACTTGGCGTTCCACCACTCCTGCATGAATGCTTTAACCTTGCCATTCTTCAGGTAGTCGCTGGCATCTTTGAACTCCTCAAAGTTGATGATTTTCGCTTTGTTCGGCGATAGTATCTGCGCACATTCGTCTGCGGCAAGTCTACCCGGTTCATCCGAATCGAACGCAATAATAACGTTCTCAAAGCCCTCCAACCACTCCAGATTGCGTTGGAAGTCTTTCTTAGCACCCGCAGCACCTTTAGAGACGCTGACCACAGGCCAACGTGAACCCAGTAGCTCATACGCCGCAAGAGCGTCAAGCTCGCCTTCAACCACTGTGACATATTTACCCTCATTATTAAATAATTGTTGACCAAATAGTGTGTTTCCCTTCATGTCCCCACTCGTTGTGAAACGCTTATCACGAACGACACGGACCTTGAGGCCACACTGGGTACCCTTCTTGTCGTAGTACGGGTAGTACTGCTTCATAGCATCAGCTGTCCCCACCTTAAACTCAGTGGTCACACCATACTTCTTGGCGGTCTCCAGAGAGATCTTACGGTCTGTGATGCCTGATACGACACCTAGCTGTTCAAAATCCCTTGATATCTTCCAGCCATTTAATGATGTAGGAATATCCGTCACTTTATCCGTATGTTCCCCACTATCAGGAAAATAACTATTACACCCAAAACAATAGCCATGCCCATCATCATACCTCGCGAGATTATCTTTTGAGTCACACTTTGTGCATGGCCCGTGTTTTACAAAATTAGCTTCAGTTTTATGCTTTTGCATCATGTTGCCTTAAGTGGGGCCGAAGCCCCGTTGTCTTAAAATTCCTCAGAAGTCTCAGATTTCTCAGCAAACTCAATGACCTTGACCGCTGATAGGTACGTAGACACACCATGTACTGGGTGAGGGGGCCCTTCTGCCCACTTTAGTCGCACCTTAGATCCATACTTAAGATCAGCAGACTTGATCTCTGTGCCCTCTGGGTCATATACAGGGACCTGATACTTGGTAGAGAACTTGCGTTGCGCTTTGCCTTGGTATTCCTTTAGCTTGATGCCCATGTTTTCTAGTTCTGTAGCTTCTGCCTCATCCATGGTTAAGGTTATTGAGAACTTGCCTGTGTCCTGACCGTTATATTTGTCAGTTTCGAGTAAATTAACGAAAGCGGCTATGCCGTTAGTGTAGTTTGCCATGATTACCTCCTGTAAGATCGTGGACTTGGTTGAAAAAGAAAGAGTGTATCACGAGTCGGGAACATTTATCAAGACATCTTCTTCAAGCTCTTGATAGACCTCCCCCTTAAGGGAATTCTTAAGTTTACTTCTTTTATACTCTTTCTTGGGGGAACCTATAGGTTTCTTACTATAAAGTAAACCTATGTATTTCTTTAGGTAGTTTGTTTCTTTAGGTTTATTATTCATAATGATCATACCTTTAGCTATCTTAAGTATCTAGTATATCATTGCTTTTCCTCCTTGTCAACACCTTCATCTTCTTCTCCTTTAAAAATATCAAAAACATCCTTAAGACAGTCAGCACACATGTCTGTGTAGTCGCCTCGACCATCTTTGAAGGTTGCTTCTCTGTCACTCAATGCTTTGTTACAAGCAGCACATCTCATAGATACCCCTAGGAGGCCTCAGAACGGCCTCTGTTGCGTTTAAAAACGGTTACCTATACATAGGTAGCCACTAGGCCTAAAAAGGCTTCATTTTCGATATCTGTAAAACACATGAAACCCTATGGTCTTGATCCTGACCAGTCTCTTACGCCAGCCGGGTCTCACCGCCAATGTATGGTAGTGCGTTGCGCCCCTTGTGTTATCCTTCAGTTTACCTGCTATTGCTCTTGACACTACATTTTGAACGTGTTGTGTATATGCAACGTTTAGGGGGTGTCTAGCTTGTTTTTTGTTAGCCCAGCTAAATTGTTTGTACTGATATACCACCTTACAGATTGTGTTGGGCCATCTCTTACTCTTCACCCTGTTCAACACCACGTTAGCTACAGCCCTTATGCCTGCCAGTGATTCACCCCTTGCCTCATAGTGCAGGTTGTCTGCCAAACACTTCGCCTGTTTAGCATAGGGTTGTGCCTCTACTGCCAGTGGTAACACCAACAGCAGGGACAAAACCAGCTTAGACACCATCTGCAGGCTTTAGGTATCTAGCTTCCTCAATACCTGCCTTGATTGCTGTGATGATGCCTAGCCTTAACAGTGCCTCTAGCGCCTCTGGTGGAAAGTTGCATTGATAGTCTGAACTACCGTCTTCATTGTCTCTTATAAGTGACACGGAACAGTCACCCGTAGTTGATTCATCCTTCTCGTTCATGTCTCTTCTCCAAAATACTCTAGCACAACTTCTAGTGCCTCCCTCAGTGTGTCTATTTGAGCTTTGTCCTCCTCAGGGTCTAGGGAAAAAACCGATATAAACCCATGATCTTCTTCTTTATAACTTTTTAAGTACTCTTCCATGTAACTATGAATTTTTTTTAACTCATAAGTTATAAGTACATCTTTAAAATCATCGGAAATTATGTCATTAATGTCTATTTTCATTGTTTATCCATTTCATAATCTAAGAAGTCTTCTTGCTCATAGGCCGCCATCTGCGCAAAGGTGCCAAAATGCACCTCCCCACAGCACTGGAATGTTGTTTTTTCACCACCACAGTAGTGACAGTACTCGGTGGTGTCACTCATGAGCACCTCTCTGAGTTCATCTCTAGTCATTACAAGTCCTCTAATTCGTTAACAATCAACTGAGCGTAGCCTGCTATATCTCGCCAAGAGTCTACATAGTACGGGTCACCGTTGCAAATACGAGACACTTTGTTGCATATCATCTCCAGAGACTCTTGCTGATGGGGTTCCATCTGTTCCCAGCTTGGGGACACCTGTAGTGCCTCCTTAAGAGCCTGTGACAACATAGCCACCGAACGGTACTCCCCGTAGCGGTTGCCTCGTTCAGCGAGTACCTCGTCAATGTCCATACCTGTGTTGTCCATCTCTTCTGTTACTTGGTTTTTAACTTGGCCCATATAATAATTCTCCATTTGTTTATCGTACTTGTCTACTGCTTCACGTTCTGCCTCTTGCTTGGTGAGACCTATGCCTATCTGTCCCTCATAATGACAGTACCAGCCATTGGGTCCTATGAACGGTTCAAATATTTTCTGCATCGTCCTCTTCCTTCCACTTTTGTGCTGTTTCACATATTCCAAACCCAGTGTCCAGTACCATACAACCCCTGAACTTCTGGGACACTGAACCTTCCCCGTAGGGATAGTCCTCCTCTTCTACGTACTTATGTTCGCAGTCATTACATGGCCCCCCATCATCGTACACTAGGTTAACAAATTTGTAGTCATTCATGGGGTTGTCCGAATATTGAAGGTGATACCAATTGTAACACGGTAAGGCATTGGTTTGCAAGGTCCCTATGCTCCTTCTGGGTCTCAGGGCCTGTACGTACATCAACGAAGTGTAGCCATGATCTGACAGTACCTGCCATGTACATACGGGACTGTGTGAGTCCCTCAGGTAGTAGCTTACGGGCTACTTCCTTGGCTATCCCTTTGTTCAATGCTTGCTCGTACAGGTCTTTAACCTCGCCTGTCACTCGAACCTGTGCACACTTCCACCATTGGTCTAAGTACTCATCCTCGGTTTCTACGCTTGCCTGCCTGTTCTTTGTGTCCTGTAGGCGTGGTGCTGTAGGTTCCTCAAACCCTAGGTTCTCGGCGTACCGTTGGCTGAACTCTTGAAAGCTAAAAGATCGGTGCCTGAGCACCTGCCGTGCTATGTCCCTCGTGGTGTTGATCTCTATGCACACTGAGGCCATCTCAAAGGGTGACCAATGCTTATGGTCCCTCAGGTACTTTAGAAGCTTAGGAGCCGTTTGTATGTTGTCCTGATTGCTTGGGTTAGACACACGTGCACAGTAGGCTATTACACCTTCCGCATCAGGTGTGGCCCATACTAGTCTAGCGTCACTCATTAATCAGCCCCTCCTCTAATGCGGCTTCATACCTAAGGGGTGACAAAAATCCCACCAATGTAGCGTTGTCTATCTCTTCTAACAACTCTAGCAGTGATGAGGTGTATCCGTCTTTTAAGTCTTGCTGTATTTGATCTAGAACAATGTCTAGTAGTGCCTCTTTATGCATTGTTTTTGCTCCTTAAAGCCAAAGTAAAAATAACAGGCACACCGCTATGATGTACCCCCAAAATATGGTTACAGGGTTGATCATGGTTTATTTTCCTTTATTACGTTTCCGCCACTTTCCTAATAGTATTATCTATTAGAGTTTTGGCGGTTTTTTGCGGTTTTCTAGGTGGTCCAATATGAGGGCACCCAGTGAGAAAATTATAGACACTATTGCCAAGGTTAGCAAGATCTCCATGAACAGGTCAAAAGTCATTGAACACTCTCCTTCTTTGGTTTGCACCTTACGATGCGGAAAATGCCTGTAGGTAGTGTTACCCCATGGGCCAAAAACGAATTGTCTAGGTGTTGCTCTAGGCCGTGTGTGGCGGCCTCCAGTGATTGGTAGTTCTCAGGGTGCAGGCGATGCCAGCCAGCACTCGTACGGGTCGATATGTAGTAGGTGCGTGGTGCTTCGTTCATG
>TARA_R110001632_G_scaffold144723_4_pt1 | contig 21944 bp, 40 predicted proteins | sample TARA_R110001632 | Tara Oceans TARA_R110001632 (sample SAMEA4398266) | marine metagenome | biome: Polar Biome; feature: [SRF] surface water layer (ENVO:00010504); material: water (ENVO:00002006), including particulate matter (ENVO:01000060) such as... | depth 5 m
TATCACCACCTGTACCTAGATACATACAGCTACCGAATTTGTAGGAACCATTCTTCATACATTCTACAGATGCTTCGTGAGCAGCTTTAAGATTAGAAAACATTCCAATCTCCTCCATTACCATAACCGCGGGACGAGTACCGTTGGCTGCGAATGGGTTATCTTTAAATGTACGATGCTTAATTTTAGACCCACTACCTCTAGTTTGCCATGTACCACCAAGTTTCTTTTTGTATTCCGCTAACACTTCTTTAGCAGACATCCATGAACCAGAGTATTGCTTAGCAAAAGGAGAGGGATAAAACTTATCATCTGTTTCTATATACCCAGGTAGGTTGTCCATCCCGAACTTCGTTTTCTTTAGAATATCTGCAGAAAACTTTGCATCCCCAGCTGAGGCTACAATTTCTGTAGACGGTGGCTTTCCTATATGCTCAGGAGAATATTCTTTCATTCCGTCAAATAGAAACTCATGCCCAATAACCCCTCCTGCAACAGAATAGGATTTACCGAACCCACGACTCCCCATCATCATCATGTTCTTAGCCTCATTTAAGTATAGAGGTCTACCCATGTTTCTAGGGAACGTTTTACGCATATACTCTCGCGCGTGTATGTAAGTTCTTCCTTTAGGGTCTTTTCCTACTTCTTCGTATTCTCTATCGCAGGTAAACTCTTTGTCATCTGAGAAACCAGAGAATCCCCTAGCTTCAGTCCAATTGTAATAAAAATCCCACTCCAAGTCACGCAAGAACGGCTTTCCAGGTTCTTTTGTTTTAGAGTGGGCAGATTTATTTAATAATATAGTCCAGAAATTCACATAGAAATATAAGGTCCCAGGCATCCATACGCCTCCAACCCAATAACCCTCAATACACCGCTGCTTTTGTTCTCGCCAGAATAGCAAGTACTGTTCGCTAGCAGGGTGATATTGAGGAATCTCTTCCAATAAGAAATTCTGTTTATTAATCATATAAGACCTGTTTCAGATGCAGACTCTATAGCACCACCTTTTGTGGACCCTTCGTCTTTCTCTTTTTCTACCATCTTTAATAATCGATCGTAGTCTGTAAATAATTTTACATTTGTAGCTAATAGCTTCTCAATCATCTCTGAGTCTTCCTCGTAAGTAAGACTATCTAAGAATGCAGATTTTTCATCCATCTTCTTTTTCCATACAGATAGCTGTCTACTAGTTGGAGGTACTAACAGTTCTTCATAATACTGGCATGCTGATTGCACCTCTTCCCACTTAAATTCTTTTTCCTTCAGGAAATCTTCACCTATCATCTTCTTCCTGTTTTTCAAGGAAATATTAGAAAACTTAGACTCGGGATCAACTAAAAGAGCAATAGCCCACATTATCTGCGAGCTTTTGCTTTTTGTTTTGCTTTTATCTGTAGACAGTATATCCGCAAAAGGTTGAGGTATCTTAAGTTGCGGATTAGCCTTCCAAAAATTTATGTCAGTATCAAACCCGTTTAAAATCATCCTACAATACCTAGAACGTTATACATATCCATTTGGAAGTATTCCTTGTCTTCTACCTTAACCATAAACCCTTGGCCCTTAGGAATAACAATGTCACCTACTTTAATTTCAGTTACTTCTGTACCTATAGCTACAACTAAAGCTTCTCCGCTTTTGTTCTCTTGCTCTTCCTTAACCATTGATTCAGACTTGATAATACCTGAGGTAGTCTCTACTGCTGTCTTTGGAATTTCTACTACAATCGTTCTACCGATTGGTGTGTATTTTAATTTAATCATTGTTTTTGTTTTTATATACCTAAGTTAATATGTGCATTTCTATTTCTAGACATCTCTGCACTGTAATGTTTACTGTTTAAATCGCTTTGTGATAATTCATACATCACTACGTGGTCGTTCATAGAACTTCCTGAGAGGCTGATTTCTGTTACCATTCTCTGTAACTGTTCTGTATCTGTCTTTAGATACACAGTTTCTCCAAGTTCAAATTTCAAGTTCATTACCATTTTTTAATTGGGCAGTGTGATTGCATAGACCTAGTCTTTGCTATCAAGGGACAGCCACATTTTTTGCACCTGCTCTTAACGTTGAACTCACAGCTTGCACAGATATTTGCTCTGGCTTCTGCTATCTTCTCTACGTGTTCATTAGGAAATACTACATTCTTCCATCCTTCTAGGATTTCAGACATCTTCCCCTTCACGCTCTTCTTTTCTTCTTCCTCCATCTTTATAGTAATTTAGTCTATTCTTTTTTACAGTAAATAATCCCAAATGTTTTAATCTTACAGATTTGAAATCTCCTTCCTCTATAACACCCTTTACAAATCTGAACTGAGTCTTTACTATGTGCTCTATTTCAAATTCAGATAAGTTGTACTTCTCTGCAAGAGTCTTAATTATTTTTTCCACGACAGCTTGTATGTTATCTCCGTGCTGTCAGAATCTAAATTCTTAAGTATAGAAGGGTTGATTATTTTGCCTTGGATTATCTTCTTCTTTCTTAATGATGTGATATGATTGTTAAAAGAGGCTTCAGATATTCCTACAGACTCCCTAACTGCTTTCCTCACCTTTGTAGAGAACAGTATCTCTTCAATCCCCTCCACCCCTCTGTTGGGGTGCCATACCATAAGAAATGAAGACAACACTGTTATCTCCATATCCTTAAGCTTTAGTATAGGGTTGAGTATTGTGAGGTAGCTTCTAAGAAACCCTCTAAGATCTGTATCTATAGGTATAATCATAGTTTCTCTCCTAAATAAGCTAAAGGAGATAATTCTTTAAGGTCTATCTCTGGGAAACATACCTCTGCCATCTTAGGGTTACTCTGTGCTATAACAGTCTTAGCGTGTCTAGCCACACGGTAGGCGTTAGCTTTGTCTTCCTCAGTAGCATCAGTTCCTAAGTATGTCTGTGCTCGTGCGTTCATCTCAAGTACATCATCTATCAGAACTCTGTCTTCTAGTTTACTTATACATGAAGCGCATAACTTACCTTCTGAAGGTAGCCCGAACCGCTCTCTTAATTTGGTTTCATATTCACTCATATTGCAAATATAACAAAATTAATTATAATCTAGCATTTCTTTAACTAAATTTCTATAATCTTCACAGGGTACAAGTTCATAAGATTTATTTTTCTCATTAAACCACACTATAAAGGTAGAGTGAAACTTAAGATTAGTCTCGTGTTCTATTATGTATCTGTATGTTGATAGTTGTAGGGAGTATGTAGACATCTCACACTCGTCAAGGTGAGCACATGGGCCTAGCATTTTGTTCTGGAATCTACTCTTTTTGGTCAGACGTTTATTAGTCTTCCAGTCAAATATGACAAGAGCATCAAGTTTAGTGGAGAAGTACAGTTGATCGACCATACCACAAAGCCCGAGTTCTTCGGATCCAACCACAAGTTCAGAAGTAATAGGGATAAGTGTATCCTTAGTGTCTTCATAGAACTTTAAAAAATGGGACTCAATCGTATCATAAGCATCAATATCCAATGGCTCATATATAACATTATCGATTATTTTATTGTTGATGTAATTTTCAGCGAAGTTGTGTAATTTACTTCCCTTATTAGTCGCATATAAAGCGATCTCATCCCACTTATCTAAAATATCTTGTTGTGTTACGCCCTCTTGTTCAGCCTTCTTATAAGACCAGAATTCCTTTTCAAATGGTTTCTTAAACTTACCTATAAACGTAGTCACAGAGGTTAACTGCTTCTCGTTTAACTTATAGGTGTGATCATCGTCTTTAAAGACTATATGATTAAACTTGTTTAATTCTTTGTATATCATGTAATATTTTTTGTATGTACACTGTAGCGTCCATAAGCTCTTCTTGTAAATGTACTAACCATTCTTCTGTAGAGAGATCCTCTCTTTCCATGGTAGTATTATACTTTTTTAAACCTATTTCAGCTCTCTCTTGTAGTTTTTGGCAAACTTGGTCTTCAATCTTACTCATTAGTATCCTGTTAAGCGTTTAAGTACATCATCTATAGCTTCATGTCTATGATTATCCTCTAGGATTACCTTGTGTACAAACTTACTGTCTTTTATTTTAGATACCTCATGAATAGCAGAGTAATTTGGATCCTTAAGATCTATCTGCTGGTTGTCTCCACAGAATATCATTATAGAACTCTTTCCTAATCTACCTAAAGCCATTCTAAACTGAGCTCTTGTTAGGTTCTGGAATTCATCTACTATAACTACAGCATTCTCAAAGGTCCTTCCACGGAAGTGTCCTAGGGATACTAATTCTATATCTCCGTCATCGACCATCTTCTGGATCTTCTCTGGCTTATTATACACCTTTCTCATGTTAGACATGATAGGCACAAGCCAAGGTTCCATCTTTTCCTTCTCATCTCCTGGAAGGAAACCATTATCTTCAGTAGCTACGGTTGGTCTGGTAATGATAATCTTATTATACTCTCTCTTAAAGAACATATCTAAAGCTACTTGTACAGCTAATAGTGTTTTACCACTACCTGCTTGTCCTACAATAAAGCTAAATGCCTTATCTAGTATATCAGTCTTAGCTCTTTTCTGCTCTTCTGACAGGGTTATATTAAACTTAACATTACCCTTAGGTGGTTTCTTGTTTTTGTTTTCCATAACCAAATATAGTTAAAATATTATGAACCGCAATTTTCACAGTCTGGATTATCAATACTACATGCTTCTGGTTGTTTCTTTTCTTCAAGTTCATCTAACCATCCAGAGAACGTATCTTCAGCTATTGTCTTAGCTGCTTTGTCTGCTTCCTTGTCGTTCATTAAGTATATTTTAGTATCGTTCATTATAAAGTATGTATGCGTTGAGTAGTAAAGAAAAAGTGGTCAAAAAGAAACCAAATGAACTACCACTAATTTTTCATTTGGGAGAGTCATTGTTGGTTCAACTCTCAAACATCACTGCGAGGAAATAGGTTACCTGTTCCAACAGTCGTCCTCTATTCGTTTATCCTTTCGGTGGGTGACTGAAGTTTATACTCGCGGATGGCAAATATAGAAATTAAATTCTCACTGTACAAAAAATCCCCCAACTAATTTGATAATTAGAGGGGGATTAATGACACCTGCGTAGGGTCATTCCTTGTCTACTGCTAATATACTTATAAAATCGGAAAAGTCCCCATGAAGGAGACTTTTCTTTTAACCAAAAACCAAAAACTATGAATTCACAAGAGATGTGAAACACACAGCCGTAATAATACAATATTTATTTTTAATATACAAGAGGTTTTAAAATAAATTTTTAAAATTTATGTGCAGATGAAGTAGTGGACCACCTTAGGTGTATACCCGCACTAAAAATTGCGGAGGAGAATCCCCCGTGTTACTTTATCGCAAGATGAAAAAACAAATCGTTCTCGTGGACATCAAGGATACTTCAAGTGCAGACTGGAAGATACTAAGATTCGAAACTTGCGGAACCACTTTAGCTGAAAAGCTAAGGATGCGTTCAGCAGGTCTTGTCATAGCATCTACCAAAGTTAGCGCTTGGGTTATAGGTGAAGTCCACGATGGGTACACTATTGTATCGGAGAACTCTGATGTTCCTTACTATGAGGGACAAGAGCCATTCGGTGACGATGCACTGTTCTACCAATCATTCGTGGTTGATGTAGTGACAAACGCACGTCTATAGTGGACTTAGAACCTGAGTGAGACTCGGCCTGTAACTAGGTGGCAACAGAAAAGCTTTTACTTTGCACGTACTCTTGTGCATTATTATTCAACATAGCTAAAACCTATAAAGATGAAAAACGTACTTGGCACTGCATTACTTAAGCTATTGGCTTATAAGTGCAACAAAACACTTATTGTATCCTTATATACCTCACACGAATGGATCTCAACGATTCACTCAAGAAGTATGAGGTTAACTAAGTTCGCTTACTACTTAAAAGGCTACAACCCTTACAGTAAGCACAACTCTGACGTAGACTTAGAGTGGTTTGACCCTAAAAAGGATCAAGTAACCTATTACACACCTTACGGAGAGTCATCATGGAATCCACAACGAGTGGATATTGATGGTAGATTCACTGAAGAGTATATCAATCACCTATTAGAAGAACAAGAAGAAATGGGAGGACAGTGGTAACACGCTGTTCTTCATAATATCCTATTGAAGTTAGAACTTTGATTCAATACTTATAGGAGAACCGTGGAAACAACACGTAAAGTTCAGTAAAGTACTTAGAATATGATGAACTTTGATTCAATCATATATAAGATGCGACTGACCTAACTCTATCACATTGCAAGCCTTTACGTGGCGATAGGGATAAGTAACCTTCGGGTGAAACTAATTGTAATTAACTAACTAAACTGTATACCTTATGAAAAACTTACTTAACTCGGAAGAGATGAACACTATGTTCTACTTAACAGTAAACATAAAGAACTTAGAGCTAAAACTAAGTAGACCTTTATCAACTGAACACCCTTATTACAAGAAGAAGATAGAGATGATAACTAACCTAAGCAATAAAGGCTTAGAGGTTAGTGACTTCGTAGCTCTTGATAAAAGAGCAAGTGAATACATCATTAGACACACATAAAAACAGTAATCAAAAAGTAATCAACTATGAGAGTAAGAACTCCACAAAAGTACAGCCTGACTCAAGAAGAGTTGGACGTGTGTCCATTAGAGAATATGGATGCAGAGGCAGCAGCACTTAAAGCTGCAGTAAACGCACAGATTGACACTGCTATGCGTGAAGTAAAGGAATGGATGAAAACCAGTAAAAACCTAAAGAAATAAAGTATGTACAACTTCAAAGATCAATTAACCACAGAGTTAATAACAATAGACAACACAGAGTGCACAGTAAATGCAGCGTTCAATATATCTGATGATAGATTTCGAGAGATAATGAATACGCTGCAAGACAAAGCAAGCTCAACCACCAACAAAGAGTGCGCATCAGAATATATGTCAAGAGCATTATACTCTTGCAACCCTAAGAGCATCTTAGAGGTATTTGTAATCGGCCAAGCAATTGGTGCAGCCCTTAATATGGATTAACTATGGAGGACATGGACAATGTAACTCTCTTTACATTTCAAAAGGAATGTAGAGAGAGAATAAAGAAAGCAACCCTTGAGTTAGAAGGGTGTAAAGCATTATTGAACGTTATTGACGTAGAACTTAAAGTACGTCAAAACGAGTACGAAATGGACAGAGATTTATAATATTACTCTTGTCCAATTAGTGGGACAGGTATTACCGTTTGTTGTGGCTAGACGAGTACCGTCAGTGTAACAACATAGCCCTTAAGGTTAATTAAAGTTAGACTAACTGTATCTTCAGGTATGGAAAGCATTCGAGTATAACTCTAACAGCCGCGATATATCACATCAAGGATCACAACCTTGCAAGAGTTTTACTATTAACTAAGCCATGGTTACTTCATTGAGGGATACCTTAATTAGCGGTGCACTAAAGCTCACCATGGTAACAAGAGGCTGAAGAGGTGGTGCTGACTATAAGATGTAATAGTAGTTCTACAATCCTCATATATGTATGCACATATATAGTCCAAAAAAGTCTAAGTAAGGTTGACAACTTACATTAAGAGCAGTGCATTGCTCTTTAAATAAAGTAAATGGTTAACGTGGGTTCGATTCCCACATACTTTACACGGGCTATTTCGCAAATAGCTAGTCTGGCTCGGATGATGAGAAATAGGGTAACTCCTTATAGAGCTACAAGGGTACGATGATGTTCGCCCAAGTTGAACCACTTAGTAAAGTGAGGTCTTAGGAAAACTATCGCCTACTAAAATAACTAGCGTTGTTTTTGAAAAAGGATAGTACATGAAAGTGACAGCTTGGAGCATTGTTTTCCTACAGTTTACAATTCAGGTGGTTCGATTCCACCCACTTTTACTAAACTGTTGTCCACGAAACACAGTTAAATAGAGAGTATGCTAAGCACTTAGTTTACATACTCTCTTTCACTTTGTAACCTAATCAATAACCAAAATAAATCAAACACAAACCATTATGAACAACGCAGAAAACAATTCAACAGTAGAAGTAGTAGTAGAGCAAATCCTATCAACTTCTAATCCAGAGATCTTTCAACTTCAATTACGTCAAGAGGTGGAAAAGCCAGTAGAGTCAAACATGTTAGGATTCTTTCTTCAAGGTTATCCAGGCGTAGGCGACTCAATTGAAAAGAGAGTAGCATTCCAAACAGTATCATCACAGTTTATAACTGAATATGATATTGAAGAAGACTGTAACTTAGGAGTTAAATTAGACAGAGAATGTCAACTAATCGTTACTGAGTCTTACGACCAGAGAGTATGGACTAACAAAGACGGATCAGAAGGAGAGCAATCACCTAAGATGAACCCTTCGACACAAGAAGTTTTGTTAAAGAATGGTAGAGAGATCTTCCGTAACTGTGAACTATCATTTGATATGACAGCTGAGTGCACATACATTGAGCACGACAAAGTAGGAGCAGTTAAGACAATTAAAGCTCCTGAGCCTGTAGCAGATTTGTCATTCTAAGAGTATAAATAATAGTGGGGAGCCTTAAAGCTCTCCACTACTTATATTAATAGCTAAAAACAAACTAAACAACAAACTCATGATAGTAGAAGTAACAACACTAGTAGCTATTTCAATAATAGCATACCTAACGAAAAAGTCTCACACACAAACAATGGAGACTAGAGCAGACTATGAACAAGGTATCTGGGAATTGAATCAGAAAATATTAGCTAACAAGGGTGCAATCAATGCTCTGCAATTTCATGCAGAGCGAACTAACCCAAAAAGTGAGTTAGCTGCACCTAAGAAGAAGAGAGGTAGACCAAGAAAGACTGCACCAAAAGTACACCAACTTGGAGAGTAATAGAGAGTTTATCACTCGTATGTATTTACTTGTGAATGAGTTACCCAAAGAGAAGCTAGAGGATGTTAATAACATCCTCGCTCTTCTTGAGTTTCAATTAAAGATGAGAGATATTGACCACATAACTGGCTTCGTAGAGGAACTGACACTAAAGGTCAATAGCTCTCATATTTATTCAACTTCAAAAAATGTAGTGTATGAAAAACTTAAAGGACTTAGAGAAGAGAGTAGATATACTTTCACGCTTCCAGGGCATTACAACGAGCCTGTCAAACAAATATTGGGCAGCAAGGGAAATAAAGAAAGCCCTAATAACCTTAAACACTGAACTAAATGATAAAGTTCGTAGGAAATCCAAGATTAGTCAGTTGTTGCGAGGTAAGTTCCGTAGCTGAAGCAGTTGAGTACTGCAAATCTAAATCTATATTAGGTGTAGATACTGAGACAACAGGATTAAATTTCATGGAAGAAACCATGACAATGTTACAAATAGGAGACGGAGACGTTCAGTTTGTAATAGATACAAGAGCAGTTAACATTACCCCCCTGAGGGAGGTGCTTGAGAGCAAGGACATCATAAAGATCTTACACAATGTTAAATTTGACTACAAGTTCTTGAGAAAGAGTGGAATCAGATTAGAGAATGTGTGGGATACGATGCTTGCTTCTCAAGTACTGAATTGCGGGAAGAAAGCTTCGCATAGTTTAGCGAACTTAGTGTCTGGGCACCTACATATTGAGATGAGTAAAGACGTACGAACTACATTTATAGGACATACGGGAGAATTTACAGAGTCTCAAATAGTGTACGGAGCTAAAGATGTTGAGTATTTACTACAACTACAAGCTATTCAAGTCAAATTGGTAGAGGAGTTAGATATGGTAATGCTAATGCAATTAGAGAATGATGCTGCATTAGCCTATGGAGACATAGAATTCAATGGAATAGGTTTAAATGTACCTGTTTGGAAAGAATTATCAGCTACAGCAGAGAAGCAGAGAGTAGAAATGGAGTTAAAATTAGATAACTTCATTGCAACTAAACCTTCACTGTCTGCATTTAATATGTCAAGCTTCCAAACTGATATGTTTATAGAAGACACAGAAATACGTAAGATTGATGTTAAGTGGACATCCCCTAAACAAGTACTTGAGGTATTTAATACTTATGGTATAGATGTAGAGGATGTGAATGCAAATACATTACACGTATTTCGAAAGGATGAGTTCATTGACTTGTATATTAAATACAAGGAACAAGCAAAGCTATCCACAAGCTATGGAGATAAGTTCTTAAATAATGTAGACTCAGATGGAAGAGTCAGAACAAGCTTCAAGCAAATCCTTAACACAGGTAGGATAGCCTCATCAAGCCCTAACATGCAACAAATACCTGCTAACAATGACTATCGTAACTGTTTTATAGCAGGAGAAGATGATTGGGTATTTGTATCAAGTGATTATTCTTCACAAGAGTTAGCAATTATAGCAACAGGAAGTAAAGATCCAGTGTGGCTTGCAGCGTTAACAGAAGGTAAAGACCTTCACTCAGTGTGTGCAGATTTAGTATATGGTAAGAAATGGAAAGACAGTGCTGAAGAGGACTGTAGTTATATGGTAGACCAATCTAAATGTAATTGTAAGAAACACAAGAAACTCAGAACAAATGTTAAATCTATTAATTTTGGTTTAGCTTATGGAATGGGTCCTAACAAACTTGCAGACACACTACTCATTACAGAGAGAGCAGCTGAGAAACTAATCAAAGATTACTTCAAAGCTTTTCCATCTATTGAGAACTTCCTAAGAAATTTAGGATTGTATGGATTACAAACAGGGCACATTAAAACATTCGCACCCTACAGAAGAAGGAGATGGTTCCCAGAATGGAAAGGGTACAACACATCTCAGAAGGATAAAGGTAAAATAGAGCGTGCCTCTAAAAATACACCTATCCAAGGGAGTGGAGCTGATATGTGTAAGTCAGCATTAGTGATGGTGAGAGATCATATCCACCATAACAAATTACCTGTTAAAATAGTAATGACAGTTCATGACCAAATAGATACTATTGTACATAAAGACTACGCAGATACTTGGAAGTATACACTGCAAGATATTATGGGAGCATCTACTTTGGACATTATACCATCAGGACTATTGAAAGCAGATACAAACGTAAGCGAGACATGGGAAAAGTAGAAGATGTGACAGGAGAAGAGATAAACCCAGGAGACTTTGTAACAGTACAAGGATGGAGAGGTTTAGAGGTGGCTAAAGTAAGGACATTTACATCATCGTGTATGTTGTGTGACTATACATATGTCCACTCAGACGGACAATTGATAAAAAGTAGGTTACAACCTTATTTACCTAATCATAAGCACACAGCAAGTAACCATAAGTATCCTAACAGAATGTTGAAAGTTCTAAAAATAACAGAGGAGCAATATGAAAGATTCCAGCAGAACCTCTAAACAAGAGGAGATTGTAGAAACTTGGCGAAAAGGCCATGGTATGGGTACTGTAGTCGCAGCTACAGGCTTTGGTAAAACTCGTGTAGCTATAGTAGCTATTCAGAGGTTTGTTAAGACAGATGTAAGAGCTAGAGTAGTGATAGTAGTACCAACCTTAAACCTTCAGGACCAATGGACTAAAGAATTAAAAGCCCACAAGGTTAACGATAATTGTGAAGTGGTGGTAGTGAACACAGCGTATAAGAATACATACAAGTGTGATGTACTAGTTCTTGATGAGATCCACTGTTATGGGGCACCACAGTTCAAGAAAATATTTAAAACCATTAGTTATGACTACATCTTAGGCCTAACAGCTACGATAGAGAGGTCAGATGGTAAACATGATATATTACTTGAGCACTGCCCTATTATAGCAGAGGTTACTATTGATGAGTGTTATGAAAATGGATGGGTTAGCCCTTATACTGTGTATAATCTAGCCGTCCCAATGTTACCCGAGGAAACTGCAGGTTACGCCCAAGCTAACAGTAAGTTTAGATGGGCTGCGCAAGTTCTCGGAGGTAGTGGTGGCGATACATTTAGGAGAGCTCAAGCCCTATTGAAGGGAAGTAGAGGAACCGATAAAGAAATGGGCGCTGCTGCTACTTATTTTTCTTCGATTAAGAAGAGAGGAGACATTTGTAAGAACTCTAAAGCTAAATTACCTATAATCAACGAGATTATAACAAAGTTTAGTGATAGAAAAGCACTTATATTCAGTGATTCCACTGCATTTGCAGACGAATTAAAGGAATTACTAGGAGATGAGTGCTTAAGTTTTCATAGTAAGCAAACTAAGAAAGTAAGAGCAGAGGTATTGAAGAAGTTCAAGGACGGTAGAACAAAACAGCGTGTAATAAGTGCTGTTAAAGCGCTTAACGCAGGCTTTGATGTACCTGACTGCTCTTTGGGTATTGTGGCTGCAGGAAACTCTAAGAAATTAGATAACATACAAAGAACAGGACGTATCATTAGGTATGTCCCAGGTAAAGAAGCTATCATCATTAACTTATACGCACCAGACACTCAAGAGGTGGCATGGCTGACCAACAGGCAGGAAGGGCAAGAAGTTATATGGGTAGAAAACGTAAACGAAATTAATTAAACAAACCAAAGATGGCTACAATAGTAACGTTCGAAGAGCTAGGTAACTACATGTTACCTGAAAAGACTGACACCTACGTACCAGTAGGACACCAGCAATTAGTAAACACAGTAAAGAGAATTGGTAGTGACCATTTCAATCACGAGCCTCTTAACGGGCAGATTGAAGTGAACAAAACAGGTTCTCAAATGTTTGGGACTCTCTCTTGGCAAGGAGATGACGGATCTAACATATCAGTGGGGTTCAGAAACTCTTATGATAAGAGTATGGCTGTTGGATTGTGCGCAGGAGCACAGATTGTAGTGTGCTCAAACATGATGTTTGCAGGAGATGTATTAAGTATGCGTAAGCACACAGGTAACATAATCGCTGACTTAGATGATTTAGTTGAAGACTTGGTTAAACAAGCTGATGGTATTTATGCTAAGACTGTGGATGACTCTCATTTAATGCAAGAGATGCAATTAACAGATAGTATGGTTGGAGATTTCTTCGGACAGTTATTTGTGAATGAGGGTATACTAAATGGATCCCAGCTTAAGAAAGCTACAAGTGAGTGGTTCAAATCACCTACATTTAAAGACAGAACAGTATGGTCTGCTTATAATGCAGTGACAGAAGCTCTTAAATCATCACACACATCACACGCGCTAGACAAATACACATGCTTACATAAGTATACAGAGGACTATTTCCTAAAGGATTTTAGAAATCATGTAGAGCAAGAGAGCTTGGATCTTATAGAAACAGAGAACTACCTATCTCTATAAGAATAGTATAAGTAAAGCGTAAGAGGCTATCTCAAATATTGGTATAGGAAGTATTCCTGTCAATAGTAACATCATTAGAGATAGTAAGACAACCCCTTTGGTAAGACCATAGGGGTCTGTCTTCTTTCTATACTCTAAGAAGAAGATTAAAGGCTGACATAGGAAGAAGATAGCTGCAAATATATTATGAAACTCACTAAAATATTTCATATCATAAATGCTAACAAGAATTAATGAAGCTAGCCCTATAAAAGACACAAAAGGTTTAATGTTCTTGCGTTTATATAAAGAAGCTAGTATTATTACTTGTAAAGATATGAAGTAAGAGAATGACTTTTTAGTTAAAGGATGTGCTCCCAAAACTGAGAGTGGTGTTGTATATACGCCCCAACCATCAATTGCGAGTGTCATGCTAAAGAGTATTACAACTGTTATAAGGAGTATACCTCCTTTAGCGACTTTTATCCCATTGTATTAAGTATTATATGATTATATAATATAAAGATACAAAATAGATAGACAGAATTTCAGTACATTTGTACAATTATTAATTATTTAAAAGCTATAAAATGAGCGAAGAAATCCAAGAGAACGAAGCAGTAAATGCTATCTCAATTCAATTGACTGACGAAGAGGTTAAGATTATTGAATCTTTAATCACTACCACTAAGTATCCCCATGACTTCATTGAGGAGCTTTCAAATAATAAAGATATTAGTATGGAGCGTAAGCTAGTATTGATGTACCACTTTGCCCAGGGACATATGTACAGTGCAATGCACCAGTTTATGCAAACTGCCTTACCTCAAATGATGGGTATGGGAGCAGTTGAGCCTGGACTAAAAGATTAAATATAAAGCAGAAGGCGTAGAGTGATAGGTGTAAACTCTTTATAATCTTGGTGCACTTCGTAAGACTTCGAAACAAACTCAAGAGCCTGCTTTTTAACTTAAACTACTACGATGAATATAAAAGACCCCTTAAATCCTTTCGAGGATACACGCAAAAGAGATGAAGCTTTAAAAATAGCACATCTAATTAAGAAGAAAGCTGTCTACAAAACTAACTACGAGTTGGTTATGGGACATACAGCTGCGAAGAGTTCTAATGTAAACTTCGCTACAACCAAAACTGCTATTCCTACAAGAAAAAGTGGCGGCACTTTAAACGGAATAGCATATAGATAAAGAGAGCAAGCTACTTGAACGCTGCACTAAACCACCCCAAGCTTTAATCCAAATACAGGATTAGGTGTATTAAATTTTTCGGGGTGGTACATCAGAAGGTGGCGGAATTGGTAAACGCGGGCTTCGTGGGGAGTCTGTGAGATTAATATCAGATTAGATGGAAGAATACTGTAGCAATACTAGTTGCGCACGCAGAATCTATTGATACTCACATTGCAGGTTCGAGTCCTGCCCTTCTGACAACGAGAGCAACCTGCGTGAGTGGTGCATATAGTGAAAAAGTCCTAGCAGGGGTGTTAGGCAAAAGTCAGTGTCGGAGGGGGCTTTCCCCCCTTCCTTCACAACTAAAACAAAAGAAAGATGCCAGATATATCTATGTGTAAAGGAGATGGCTGCACGTTAAAAGAAAACTGTTATAGATTTAAAGCTAAAGCAAGTCATTACCAATCTTATATATCAGAACCTCCACATAAAGGAGTAGATGAAGATGGTAACTCTAAGTGTGAATACTACTGGATTATAAACAAAACTAAACAAAAAACATGATAACGAAAGTCAATAGAAAAGCGCTTGACATTAAAACGAGTGGTAGATCTACAGACTTCATAACTCCGTCATTTGGTCACGGTTGTTTGTATGACTGTAGCTACTGTTACATGAAACGCAATAAACCTAAAGGATTAACAATTGCACAGAATATTGGTGACATACTTACAGAGGTAAATAACCACGCATTCTTTACACCTGTTAACAAACCTAATCAGACGCATGCAACTTATACTACATACGACATCAGTTGTAATGAAGATTTTGCTTTGCATCTTAAGTATCACGATTGGGAGAACATTTTTGATTTCTTCAAAGAGCATCCAGTTGCTATGGGGTCATTTGCTACTAAGTACGTAAACCTTAAGTTGATTGAGTATAACCCTGAAGGTAAGATACGTATTAGATTTAGTTTGATGCCTCAACACATGTCTGACATTCATGAGCCAGGTACATCTAAAATAATTGATAGAATTAAAGCTATCAATACATTTATAGATGCAGGTTATGATGTGCATGTTAACTTCAGCCCAGTCATTGTAACTGAAACATGGTTAGAGGATTATAAGCAGTTGTTTCAGATGCTGAATGACTATGTAGATTACAAAGAGCAAGTTCTTGCAGAGGTTATATTTCTAACCCACAACGAGAACAAGCACAAAGCTAATCTTATAGACAAACCAGACGCTGAAGCTCAACTGTGGGCACCAGATATACAAGAGGATAAAATCTCTCAGTATGGAGGTAAAAACATTAGATATGAAAGAAATCTAAAACGCGGATATATTGCAGACTTTAGAAATATTCATAGCAGTATTATACCTTGGAATACAATTAGGTACATATTTTAACTAAAACAAGAGTAAGATTGTGTAACAGAGTAAACAATAACCACACGAAAGTGTTTAACAGACTAAACGAATTATCATGACAGAGCAAACATTTATAATAGGACTCGTCGCATTCATAGTCCTCATATTTATTTATGATAGGACAGTGACTAAAGGCAAATAGCTGCAGTGTAGACTGCAACCATTATCACTGCGTATACTAATTTTGTGAATTTATTCATAGCTGCAATATATAGCAAGGGTACTCAAAGTATGTTAACTAAAAATTAAGAAAAAGTTATGTATCAAGGAACATTAACAGATAAAAATTCTAAAAGAGATAATGGTCAGCCCCTCTCTATCAAGTTTAGAGATAAGTCTATATTCGAAGTGTTGACGCACTTCAGTATGCTTATAGAAGACTGCAAACTAAAATATATACAAATTAAAATAGTGAAGAAAGATGGCAAAGTTTGAATGTGAAACATGTGGAGAGAAGTTAGAATTAGCTTCGCACACAATAAAAGTTCTAGATGGCAAAGTAATCTCACCTGAGGCTATCTGCTGTGATCAGTATATGAAAGGTATCCGAGAGAACAAAGGATTAGGTACCGTAATGTCAAGGCCTGGAGGAAAAGTGCGAGGTAAAAACGGACTAACAACAGACTAATTTGGATTCTATTATATTATGATGTACATTTACTATTAATATAATAGTTTAAGTATGAAAAGCTCCAAGTTTATAGACAGTAAGCCTACACCAGATGATATGTTTCAGATATATCAGGTACTAAAGTTTTATTACCCTGAGATAGATGGGCTGCCTATGGGTGCTGTTGCAGAAATAGCACGAGAGGAGTTTGGATGTGATTGCAATGAAATGGATGTTTACATCTATTTGATGACACTTCCCCAGCGGGACTTAGACGCAGAATTAACTTACAATGACGTTTAGTAATTGCATAGAATGCAAAGGAGAACTTAGATGCTTAACAGAAGACATACTGTTAGGACTAACTGAAGAAGGATTAGAGATTTATTTAAAATGTGATGAAGGTTACCTTAAATTTGACCAGATTGAAAGGGAACAACTTGACTCCGAACGAATACATTTACTTACTGCTTAAAGATAGCGGTGACAAACAAGCCTTAAAGTATCGAGAGATACTAACTCCATTAGATTTAGAGAAATTACAGAGTAAGGGGATGATTAAAATCCTTCCCAATAATACTGTGACCCTTAGACAAAAAGCTGTAGATCTTTTTAGAGTACGTGGCTGTGAGAAATGTTGGGACGAGTTCAACGTTGCTTACCCTATTAGAGAAGGAGATAGACCTCTGCACAATGACAAGAAAAAGTGTAAAATCAAATACATGTCATTAGTAGAGAAGAACCCAGAACTACACCAGACCGTATTAAAATCCCTTGACTTCGAGAAAGATGATAGGCGTATGGCAGGTGTACGTAAAGAGTTTAGACCGCAGTGGAAATTGATGTCCACTTATATTAACCAAGAATCATGGACTATGTACGAAGATTATGAAGCTACACACGACACACCAGGTGAGCTTGGGTTTGGAGAGGAGTTATTATGAGCGAAGAAAACAAAGGCCTTAGATGGCGTCATATATCAGAGTCAGCAAATGCTGCGCTTAGGTATATAGATGGCCGTAGAAAAGGAACAATCAAATCGCTTAAAACTCCTTGGAAGAAATTTAACCAAGTGTCTATGGGTGGAATTGAGTGGCAGTCAATTACAACTATAGCAGGTATGTCAGGAAGTGGTAAGACTAGTATTCTAGGTCAACTGGAAACTGGTCTTAAGGAACTTAATGAGGACCAAGAATTCTCAATACTCTCATTCAACTTTGAGATGCTATCTTCTAGATTGATAGGTAGAAAGCTAAGTAAAAAGTTAAACATCACTACACAACAGCTGTATAGTGCTATGGATGACTTCAGTCTTAACGACAACTACTATATGAATGCTGCGAAGGAAGCTAAAGAGTTGGGTAAGAAGGATATTTACTATGTAGATATTCCTGGGAGTGTGATACAAGTTAGAGATACTATAATAAATTTTGCTGCAGAGAAGAAAACTCCCGTAGTAGTCATGCTTGACCATACTTTATTGGTTAAGAAGATGGGAGGAGCTCAGGATAAAGATTTGCTATACGAATTGATGGCTATGTTTAATGGATTGAAGAAAGAGATACGTATCGCAGTGATACTCCTCTCTCAAATGAACCGTAACATAGAGAATTCAGACCGTGTACAAACCCCTGACTTACACTTTCCTAAGAAGCAAGATATATTTGGATCGGATGCATGTTATATGTATTCTGATATTGTACTTGTCTCTCATAGACCTGAACTATTAGGTATTAGGGCTTATGGTCCTAAGAGATGGCCAACAGAGAAGGCTATCTTTTGGCATTACTTAAAAGTTAGAGAAGGAGAACCTTGTATAGCTTTGATGCAGAATGATCTTGCACATAATCAGATTCTAGACGCTGTAACGGCATATAGAGGAGAAACAGATGAGGATTAAGAAGTATGAGAAGAAGGTATCAAGTATTCTAATGAACAAGCCAAAAGCTAGAGACTGTGATTACATCCTCTATGCATTTCTACTACTAAACTACAACATAGACATATCAACCTTATCCGCTAAAGACTTTCTTAAGCAGATGAGCGAGAGATCTTTACCTTCATTTGAAGGGGTAGGAAGGTGTCGTAGAAAGCTACAGGAAAAGCACAAGGAACTAAGAGGAACCAAGTGGCTGGCAAGACATGACGAAGTAAACAAAGTAAAAACCGAAATAAAAACAATGTAAATGGCACAAGAACTCTTAATTGTAGGGGCAAGTGGTACTGGGAAGTCCACTTCAATAGAAAACCTACCAGAAGAAGCTACATTCATCGTGAATGTAGGGCAAAAAGCACTTCCTTTTAGGAAATCCAAGTCTAAGTACCCACTGTGGAACAAAGATAACCCTGAAGGAAGAATGGTTTCTACAGACTCCTCTAACGACATCCTTAAGATATTAAATTATATCGATGAGAAGCGTCCTGAGGTAAATTATATCATCATTGATGACTTTCAGTACTCAATGGCTAATGAATATATGCGTAGAGCTAATGAAACTGGGTTCAAGAAGTTCACAGAGATAGCTCAGAATGCTTGGAGTATAATTAACCGTGTTAAATCAATGCGTGAAGATATACTTGTAGTATTTATGATGCACTCAGAGGTAACTTTTGACGCTCATGGAAATAAAGTAACTAAAGCTAAGACTATCGGTAAGATGATGGATAATGTAGTTACTCTAGAAGGTATGTTTACTATTGTATTGTACACAGACGTAACTAAAGGAGAGAATTCTATGGAATATTCCTTTGTAACACAGAATGATGGTACTAATACAGGTAAATCACCTAAAGGAATGTTTAGCGAAGTTAAAATTCCTAACGACTTATTAACAGTGAGTACAGCTATCGAAGAATATCAATAAATTTGTAACCTTAAATTAAATCAAAATGGCATTACGCGGAAGAAGAATTGTTTGGAATCAAACAATGTTAAATGTATTGGCGTCAGGAGTAAGAAAAAAAGAAAACCCATCAAAAATAGCTGAAAAGCTAGGGGTAAGTCGTACTACTGTAAACAATAAAATTGCAAAACTTAGAGGAGAGGTTAAAACTACTACCCCTAAGTCACCTGAATTAACAGGAAATGTGACATTAGTTCACAAAAACTTTACAATGACTAGTAAAGGGAGTAACGTAACAATCACAATTAATCAATAACAATTAAATCAACAATTATGTACGGAAGTAACGTAGAAAGTAACAGTACTGGCGGAGTAATGCCAGCAGTAGGTATTCAAGAAAATTGCGAGTTAGTAGGTATAACCCTTAACACTGATAAAGGTGGCAGGTTAGACTTCGAGTTTAAGCAAGAAAATGGTGCAACAGTTAAGCATGCAGAATTTCCTGCAAACCCTGACTTTGGTGATGTAGCTAAACAAGCTACAGACGTATCTCGTCGTGTTAAGCATATTGCAACTAAATGCATGACTGAGGGAGAGTTCGTTATTGAGAATGTAAGTACATTCGAAGAGTATGGTACTAAAGTTATCGCTTTGTTCGGTAAGAAGTATGAAGGAAAGAAGTTTAGAATGCTATTTATCTACAAAGGTAAGTATGTATCTGTACCTAAATTCCCTAATTTCATTGAGTCTATGGCCGTAGAAGCATCAGCTACTTCGATCTATATCTCAGACTGGAACAAGGCTAAATTAGTTAAGCCAACTCCTGACGGAGCAACTACTACCCCAGCAGCTACGTTGTCTACTGCAGGTAGCGACATGCCTTTCTAGAAAGCTATGTACGGGAGTAAAGTAGTAGAGTTAAATGCAACAGAGATTCTAGAGAGGATAACCTCTCTAGACATCTTTGTCTATTATTTAGGCAAAGGTGTAATGAGTGGTGGAGCTTTTCACAGTCCTTTACGTAAGGACTCAAAGCCCTCATTCACAATCTTTAAGCATAGAGACGGAACTTATCTATATAAGGATTTCAGCACAGGAGATGTAGGGGATTGCTTTACCCTTCTGAGCAAAATGTACGGACTCAACCACGGTGGAGTTTGTAAGCTTATAGATAATGATTTCCGTTTAGGACTATCAACCTCTAAGTTCACAGCACCTACAAAGCAATTTGTAGGAGAGCATAATGAGAACTTAGAGAAAGACATGCCCTCTTCCACTACAATACAAATTAAATCCCGTCCATGGAACTCAAAAGAAGATAAATCTTTTTGGGGTAAATATGGGATTACATGTGAGATTCTTAAAGCGTACAATGTAAAAGCTGCTTTAGCGGTATTTGTAAACGGGGATCTAGCGGTAGAATCAAATAAGTACAACCCTATTTACTCTTATGATTTTGGAGACGGCAGGATGAAAATCTACCAACCGTATAGCAAAACTTATAAGTGGTTAAGTAATACTAGCTCAACTGACCTTCAAGGTTTGAGCCAAATCCCTGAAAAGGGTGACACGCTAGTAATAACTAAATCCTTAAAAGATGTTATGTGTTTGGCAGCGTTTGGAATCCCTGCTGTTGCTCCTTCTTCTGAGAGTTGTATTATTCCAGATGATGTTGTGAGCATGCTTTATAGTAGGTATGCTCGCATCATTATTTTATATGATTTTGATCGAACAGGGGTATCTTTCGCTAATAAACATAGAAAGCTGTATGGCTTTGAGTACTTGTTTATTACTAACGGAAGATTTGGTACCTTTGACTACGAGGTTAAGGATTTTTCAGACTTTATAGCGAAGTTTGGGACTAGAAAAGCCTCAGAACTAATCGAATTTGTATGTCAGTAGGAATTTTTATACCAGGAAACGTCCCTTCAAGTAAGAATGGGCGAAGGTGGACAGGAAGATACTTTATAGTTTCAAAGCAAACAGCTACGTACTATAAGGGGTCGAAAGAAGAGTGGGAGAAAGGTAAAAAGGAGTTTCATAAACTCATCAAAGGTAAAGCTAAGCCCTATAAAATTACATTTAAATTTAATAGGAAAAGTAAACATAAATTTGACTACATTAACCCTGCACAGACTGTTCAGGATCAGATGGTTAAGTTTGGTTGGATCGATGATGATAATGCAGACGAGATTATTCCAAGTTTTGTTGAGTTTGAATACGACAAGGAAAATCCTGGAGTTTATATTAATGTTTTAGATTAAAAGATATGGCGCAGCTTAAAATTACCTATACAAAGCAGTTTAGAGATAAATGCTTTAATAACTTACGATTTGCTATGGACATTAGGTTACTAATGGCTGCAATGGATTACCAACACCATGATGTCATAAGATACTACCTAGAAGAACTGTTAGAAGACAGTGAACTCTATATAGGGTCAGAGATAACTGATGAAGGTTCCAAGAAAGTAGCAAATGATAAGATACACACACACAAAGTACGACAAGAGTTGTACAACGAATACATGGAGCTATTAACTAATGCCTTAGACAAAGAAGATGCAAGAGAAAAAACCAGAGTACTTTAGTAGAGAGGAGATCTCTAATA
>TARA_R110001632_G_scaffold23462_5_pt1 | contig 21896 bp, 18 predicted proteins | sample TARA_R110001632 | Tara Oceans TARA_R110001632 (sample SAMEA4398266) | marine metagenome | biome: Polar Biome; feature: [SRF] surface water layer (ENVO:00010504); material: water (ENVO:00002006), including particulate matter (ENVO:01000060) such as... | depth 5 m
CATCATAACACCTAAAAGTTCAGTGTATACCATTTTACCAAATTCCCAGAATCGAACGCCCTTATCTTCCTCACCACGTACAAGTACAGGGGCAAAAATACGCATTTTAGGGTAGAGTTTCTTAGCTAACTCTACATTATCTGGTTCATTCGACTTACGGAGCTGGGAAGCGAATTCCAAAATTGGGTCTGACTCATCAAAATTTGAGAGTGACATCATTCGGGGTTTACCAATACCGAAATAAAAATATAATTCAGTGAAGGGCACATCTTTATTGTGCTTATAGGGTACAATACGTACTACTGATTTTTCTCCACTTGGTGGTTTCCAAAAGTTCTTTCTGAATTCACCACCTGATTTTCCGTTGGACTTATTTTGTAAGCGGTCCATTCGCTTTCTGATTTCGTCTAGATTCATGACCTTTTAATTTTGGGTAAATATAATAACCCAGGCCACGGAATCCAAATATTATCAAAAGGCTTTTACAAACAACTAAAATATCTTTCTCCTCTATCGCAGAGAATAGTAACTACATTTTCGGCATATCCCTCAGCAATTAACCTTTCTGCTACTAAAAAGTTAGCAGCCGCTGAAAAACCTATAAATAAACCATATTGTTTAGCTAATGATTTAGATTTTTCTATAGATTCTTCTGTTGATACTATTTCAATACGATCTATATCTTTTAAATCAACTAAAAATTTACTACCGTCTCCTATACCTTGAATGCCATGTAATCCAGGTTCTCCACCAGACATAACAGGAGATTCAGCAGGTTCTAATGCTACTAATTTACATGATGGGTGTTGGTTTTTAATAAATTTACCGGCGCCCATTATAGTTCCACCTGTTCCGGTGCCTGCTACAAAAGCATCAATTGGTTTATTATAATCAAAGTCTTTACAGATTTCCATACCTGTAGTATACCAATGTGATTCTATGTTTCGTTCATTATGGAATTGGTTAAAATTAAACCATCCATTGTCCTTAGCTAATTTATCTCTAAGTAAAATAGCTCCATCAAAATCACCTGCTGGTACTTCTATTAATTCAGCGCCAAATGATTTTAGCATAACCTTGCGTTCAGTACTCATATTAGAAGGCATAACTATAATACATTTAAACCCTAAATTAGCACAAAACATAGCTAATGAAATACCCATATTACCAGAAGTGGCTTCTATAATAGTATCCCCTGGTTTAAGTGTACCACTACCCATAGCTATTTTTAAAATCCAAGCTACAGGTCTATCTTTAACGGACCCACCAGGATTTAAAAATTCAGCTTTACCCCATAAGGTACCCTTTGGGAAATCAAATTTAAGAAGAGGAGTATTTCCTACAGTATCTATAAGATTCATAACTTTTATTATTTTAAATTATCCTACCTCAATAATTTTTTTAAGACGGGTTTTAACCTTTTTAAATCCTCCAGGACGTGTTAAAAGAAGACAATTTCTAAATTTTGCCCAATCAACTTGATATGAAGTATCTAAGTCACCGTGATTCATATAACGAATTACTTCATTTAAAGCATTAATCGTATATAAAGTGTTAGTCTGTTTTTTTCTATGTACTAAGATAGTATTAGGAATCTGTAGGTTGTATACAGGTCCATCTATATTGTAAGTTAACATGGTTTTATCCTCCTCTGGTGAAATTAAAACAAAGATTTTGTTAAATAAAATATCGTGTTCCTCTAATATTGTTCCTACAACTTCCTCTACTGTTTCTCCTTGGAGAAAGGTACAGTAAAGTTTATTATTCATGTTATGTTTATTGCGTTGTTGTGGCAATAAATATCAAAGGGCCTCAAGGGAAGCGTACGTATATCCTTTTTTTAACTTTACTGGAAAATCTGATGAAATTATGTCTCTAAGGGATTGAAGGAGTTCCTTACCATCCTCCAACGAAAAATCAAATAGCATGGAGTCATACACATATAACACCATTTTTGTTTGCTTACCTTCTAAAAGCTTAAATACTCGCGATAACAAAGTAATATTGTATTCGGTTTCGAATGCTTGGATATAATAGTTAAATAATTTTTGTGGCGTTATATTCTTGTAATTACCCTTTAAAAGCTTACGCCTCGCAATTACAGTTTTAATATATCCATTAGTATTAAATTCGTGCCACAATGAGTCTATAAACTTTTGTGTTTTATTGAAGTACTCGTGTTTAAGGTATTTTTTATTTATACCTCCATACATTTGTTGGAACGTTAATTCTTTACTCTTTTTATACATTTCATCACTAATCTCCGCTGTTTCAAAATACATTTGAGCTAGTTGTTTATGTACAGACTCACTTTTATCAATATGGTGTCCTACAAAACGTGCTATAATACGGGGGTGATACCCCTCGTAATCCATTTCAATTAAAGTATCGTTGTCGGCTTCAAAACTATCTCGCTCTCCACTATCGTGTTTTAGAGCTGAGAAATTAATGCTATTAAAGTTGTTTGTAGGGCGTCCTGTTGTAGTGCAAAAATTGTACCATCCATAAGCCTTATCTTCGTTAATGCTAAACTTTTCATTGATGTCAAAGTGTTTTTTAAATGTGGGGTTAATTTTAAATCCCTCACTTACCATTTTTGCTAATGTAGGTGTAAGAATTTCATTATACCACTTGTTTGATTCTTCTTCCTTAAAGTTGTTTATATACGGGTATAACGCATCAAACTCTTGTGTCAACGCCTCGTGGTGCTTTGCAATTGGAATGATTTTATTCGCATTATATGCGCCGTATTTACGCTCAAAATATGTGTGAGCGCCCGTTTTAGGTAGTGAATCTAGGGGTTCGTTTTTTATTAAATAATATATGGATTGTATATCCGTATAAGGGAGTGTGGGGATGTGTAGTAAAGCTTTGGTTTTTTCTTTGACGAATATATTCGTATAAGATTTCAAATATTTTAATGGTAAACTGAGCTCAAACGCCTCGGGATGGTCTATGTTAATAATGAATCCCTTCTCCTTACTAAATGAATAAATGTACAACGCACACAGTGATTGTAATTTAGGATGGGTTTCATCATTATTGGTAATAAATTGAAGGTAGCATTCGCTACCCTCATCTTTAAAAAACCTATCTAATTGCTCTTGTGTTTCTATAAGGTAGTACATACCTTAAATATACGAAATCTAATCCAGGGAAACAAATTCAGTCAAATTACCAAATAAAACTCTTAAATTGGGATATGCTTTTTCTAACCTTAATAGATTAGTACCATTTATTTGTTCGGTGTCTCCTTTGAGTGCCCATCTAATTTGCCCTTGGGTGTATATAGACCTATCAATCCTATTACTGGTGCGTATATCGGAATAAGTTTTTTCGTCGACTTCGAAATATCTGCCTGTTTGGATTCGTTGTCCGAAGTATCGTAGCATTGATCCGTTTGTATAGTCTTCATCTGTTGGAAATGTTTTACTTGCTATGGGTGTAGTGTAATTTTTTTCTTTATCCACATACTTTTTATTTAAAATCCCAAATATAACGTTAGATCTAGTATTGGGGACATTAGTAGATGGGGGGATAAATACTTTTAATTCTTCAGTTATTAATTGTGGGTCAGTTCCTGCGTAAAATACATTATTGGGTAATTCTAAGTAATTACCTACATAGAGTTCCCCTGTGGATTTAATAATATATTCCCCACCATTAGTGTATTTGGTTTTATATTTGTTTTTAGGTAAATAAGCCATTATTCAAAAGATTCATCTATGATTTCCCTTAAATCCCCAACATTTGCTAAAGTATCCCCTGCTTCAAGATCAACTTCACCTCCTATAAATATATCTATTTCGGTTTTGTAGTTGCCTACTCTATCTTGGAAAATATTAATTCCTCTATAAGTTTCTACAAATACTTGATCTGCTAAGGCTTCTTCTACTTGATTTATTCTAGTTTCTAATATAGTCCCAGGACCTGTGGTTGAGGTTGATTCAGCAACTGAGAATAATTCTAGTTCTTTTGCTACTTCTTTTCCTATTTCTTTATTTAAATCAAAATCATCTTTACTTCTAAGTTGGCCTAGGTTTTTTATTTCTTCTAAAGATGGAAATAATATTAATTGTCCTCTAATATTAGTTGTCCAATCCTGTCCTGATGTAATATTTTGATCTTCACCTAAGGCTACAAATCCCACTCTACGTTGTCTATAAGCGCGAGGTAAACGAGAGGGGTCTACTCTAAATACATTGCCAATTACAATACCAGAAATTCCATCTATAGTTAAAGTAAGGTTAATAGGAATAATTGATTGGTTTTTAAGGTAACCTGAGGTTGATTGTTCTAAATATATTTCTAGGCTTTGTGCTTCTTTAATAATAGATTTTATATTACCATATATACTTTCAAGATCATCATCCTCTTTTTTATCAAGGAAATTAAAAAATAACCTATTATATTCATCTATAATTTCTTTTAATTCAATTAATCTTTTTTCTTTTGTAACTTTTATTTTATAAAGCTTTTTATAGTTGTTTGCCTCATTATCTGAAAACTTTTCGCTTAAACTACTAAGTCTACTTTTTATAGAACGATTAAATGCCGCAAATGTAACTGAATCAAGGTCGTCAGCAGTTGCTCCTGATTGGGCATTAATTGCTATAGTGGCTTTTAAAGCGTCAGGAATTTGGGTATCAAATTTAAATTCTCTAACTATAGTATCATTACTATGGACATTAAATTCAAATAAGTCCTCATAAACTAAACCTTTTAAGTCATTAGTAGAAATGGGTAAATCTATAACTTGAACGGCATTAGTAAATTCTTGATCTACTCTCAATACAAAATTATGCATTGGGCATTGTTCGTTAATTTTATCCCATATATTTTTTAAAAAATCCCCTAGACTAGCATCTTTTTTATTTAAAAATGTACTTTTAAACACCTCATTTAAAAAACTTACTCCTATATAAATTCCTCCAATCCTTCTTTTAGCGTCATCACTATCAATTACGTAATTTTCTTTATTTGATGTATAATCAGGAGTACTTTCTGCGGTGAATGCTTCTTTAATTCCTTTAAAATCCCAACCACTATTGTAGAAACTTACTACTCTATTTTTTAATGATAATTGAATTTCATCATTTTCAAATTGTGAAAATTGATGGGGGAGAATACATGTTTTTGCATCACAGCTAACATCCATAATTTTCTTATTAAGATCCTCATAGCTACAATATAGAAGAGGATCCGGATCAGATTTAGTATCTAGAAGAGAAAGAATATCTGGAGGTGCTATAGTGGTTTCAATTGTAAAAGGTTTATTTCCTTTTTCATCTATTGGTATAACATATTCATTAATTAGGGATGCTAAACCATCCCAACGAATAAATCCTTCTTTAAATTGAATTTGGTTAGTAAATTCATTAAAGGAGTCAGAATTTATTCTCGATTGATCCGGATCAACAACAATCTGGTTTGTTTTAATTATAAAGTCATTTATTGAAGTATTTCTAAAGGGTTTTTGGATTCTTTCTATTGATGATTTTATTTGATAATCATAAAATTGGGTAATGTCTCCTATATTGTCTGAAGAAATAATATCTAGTAATCCTTCTTCTCCGGGAAGGGGTTTAATTCCACCACCCTCATATCTATCATGGGTTATTTTAGCCTGATCCATAGTTGAATAAAATATATCTTTTAATAATAATCCTAAACTACTTTGGTATATTTTTTGGGTTTTAAACTCTGTGTCATCATCAACATCATAAGTGCTAAAATCAATTCCTGGGATCTTTAAGCTATCTAATACTTCACCCATTGAAATTAATTCTGTAGTGCAATTGAAACCACCATCAGGGCGAGCTGTATAGCTGAAATTGGTTACAAAACCTATAAAACCATCATAGTTACCATTGAATGATTTTTTTCTTTTAATGATTTCTCTTTGAATAAAGTCTTGATTCATTTCGTTGCTACCATCATTCCAAAACCAGTTATTATCAGATATTGAATCGAATGTGTTAACAACATTTCCTTCATTATTAATAAATGGTGACCATCCCCATTCTGCTAAAACAGGGTATCCAGGTCTCATATATAGCAATTCTAAAATTTCAAGTTGGCGTAAATTATGACACACAAAGTTTACTTTAGCTTCTCTAAGTGAACCATATGCTGATTTAGTTCTAATATTAGCATCTACAATACCTGGTTTAGGAACAGCACCATAACCATCACTCCCCCCTCTTGGGTCTGATGCTATTGAAGGATCACCATATGATAGATTAACTTTCTTTTTAGATGAAGGGAAACCACCTCTAACTTCTTCTAATTTTCTAGTAACTTGTTCTCCACTTGCATTATTTCTAGCATAATCACTTAGTACACCTCCTTCAAGTATAAAATTGCGAGCAAATGTTTCACCTTTATAACTTTCAAATGTACTACCACCTAAATCTAAATGAATATCTTCCATTAAATCTACCATAGATGATAGTCGAATAACACATTGTTTTTGGTTATAGGAAAAGAAAGCACCTGCTTGTATTTTAGGAATACCCCCTTTTGGATCTGCAGGGAGTGATTGCATACGACTAGTGGGACCTAATCCAGCTCTATCGCTGTTGCCTCTTGAGATTACAGCTTGACGTACGCCAAATTGTTTTTTAACGTAGTCTCGAAACGATTCTTTAAATATACTCATCTGTTGTTATTCAGCTCGTAGTATTGTCGTATTGCTGCTTGAGGGTTTGCTGGAATTCTAAATTGGTGACCAGGTTCTACTACATATGAATCCCTACGTGTAGGAATAGGATTAGCAGCAGCCAAAATCCACCATAAAGAAACATCTTGGTAAAATTCATATGCTAAAAGATCAAGTCTGTCACCACGTTCAGTGATAAAATATGTATCGCCTTCTTCTTCGGGGATAGAGGGCACAAATGTTTCACGGTAATAACGTTTACCAGTGTCATTTTTCTTTTTTCTTATGTCTTCGAATCTATTCATGATTAAAACCTTGGGCGTCCAGCATTTACTACAGCATTTACATTCCTTTGTTCAAGGTTTTGTAAAGATTTTGCAACTAATTGATCATCTGTAAGTTGTGTAGAAATTTGATTTGAAAGATTAGAAAGTAATCTATTTATACTATTTGGGTTACCATCAGAAATAGGTAGTTTGTTTACATTACCAAAATCAATAGTAAGTCCATCATTTCCCCCTCGAGTTGATGGTCCCTCTATTCTTGCAAATTGTATATTTTCAGTCTGCCCAGTAACAGCATTATTTAAATTAGTTTGGGCTGACTGCTGTAATTCAGGAGTTGGAATATTATTAGATATTGTTGTTGGGGGAATTGGGACAATTGGTGATGGGGCATTTGGAAAGGTTGAAAAAGGTTTAATCATATTTCCTGTTCTTATAATGAATGGTTTATCGATTTTACTTTCAGGTGTAAAGTCGTGTATAGGTTTAAATATACAATTTACATCTAAAATAAGAGGATGTTGTGAAAGTGCATTGTCATTATCTGGATTCATTTCCCATGGATAGTTACTAGTCCAAGACAATCCTATGGAAGGAAAAAACCCAGGTACTTCATAACACCAATCACCTATAGTTAAACGGACATAACGGCCCCTCATTCTACGATTAACGTATTCAGGGGCTGTTGAACTAACTAGGTAGTTTAATTTTCGATATAAAGGCTTTAACTCAATCATTGATTGAGGGGCTACCTTAAAATTAAAATTTATATTTCGATCAAATCCACTATATGTGTGGAATTGCTCAGCTCTGCCATTATAAGTATATGCATTCCAGTTTCCAGTATAACTGTCATTCATACCTTCTAAGAATGCCCTAAATAATAAAACTTCATCATTTAAGGGGTTAGAAGTGTCTACTAATGCTATTTTAAATTTAATAAAATCTTTTAAATTTTCAGCATCTTCAGATTCTTCGCTTAAATTAACTCTTTTAAACACATCTGCTACATTTATTTGATCTACTGTAGGTGAATTATAAGTGTACGTTCCATCAGGTGATGGGTTAAGATTAGGATCTCCTGTTTTGTATTGGGATAAAGCACCTCCTCTTGTTTTGACCTTATTAATTTGTTGAGTAATATTATCCTCATTAGGAGTAGCGATTTTTTCATATCTTTTTATTTGAGTATTGCCTATACCAAATACAGAGCCTGCTCCCCCAGAATATTCTTTAATTATAGATGTATCAGGTTCTAATACAAAATTTCTATATAGAGATGTAAGGGTTTTAGGGTTTGGAGTTATATCTCCCCCATAATTTAATTCAGCATACTTATAATCCGCATATTTTGGATCTACACTCGGGCCACCTTTAAGACCCTCCCCACTGTTTAAAATTCCTCGTATTTCAGTTTCATATTTTTTACCTTGTGTAGCGCCTGCAATGGCACTTCCAATTTTAGATAAAAAACCACCCTCTTCCTCCTCAGGATTAGGCTCATATCTGTGGGCATCATAATTAAAGTTACTTTCTATATCTCTATCTAATAAACCATCTCTTCTAAAGTGTAAGCCTGATGGACCACTAACAATTTGAGCCATTAAATTAATGGGGAGTCTTGTTCTATTTGTAGGAGAAATTAATGATTGGGGGTTCATACGTTGCCCAATAGCTTCATTTGCCATAAATCTTATACCATCCCCTGTTAGGAGAAATTTACCGATTCGTTTAGTATCAGTTATAATTCTCTCACCTGCAGTAAGAGCACCTCCTGGAATAATTCCACTTGTTAGGTCATCTATTAATTCACGCCCTGCTCCTTCAGGATTTTCTTCTACCCCTGGGAGTGCTTTGGTAGTTAAAGGAGCATTATCCCCATAATCTAAGTCTCTAGGTCTAAAGTTTTCCCCTGAGTCTATTAATAATTTTTTTAGCCCCATTTAAGTATTATCCAATTAATGCACCTAACCCTTCGGGTAAGTTAGCAAGGTAATTAGTAGATGGTTCTATTCCATCTAGATCATAAAGTCTCATAGCGTATTGTTTATTATGGATACTACTATTATATACTCCTGCTAATGCATCTGTGTGTAATGTACTTTCTTTTGTATTAGCAAATCCAGGTCCTGGATTACCATCCATATCATATAAAGTCATGGCGTATTCTTTGCTATGAATACTACTATTATAAACACCTTCTAAGGCTCCTTGGTGAATACCTTCACTGGCTTCACCATTTGCAAATTGGGGGCCTGGGTTACCATCAATGTCTAAAGTTGAGGGTCCATAAATTTCATTATGAACACTACTATCATATAAACCTTCTAAACTATTTTCATGTAGTGAAGGAGAATATTGTACTGGGTTTGCAAATTGAGGTCCTTGCAAAGCATCCATTTCGCTTACTGGCCCATCATTGGGTACTAAGTCATAAAGTGATTGTTTGTCTATAAGTGCCATTGTGTGTTGTTTTGTTATAAATATTAAGCAAATAAGTTACTTGCTTGTCTCCGTTCAGTGTTTACTATTCCTTGTGGACCTGATGCCGAATATGAATCAAATCTTACTTCTTTACTATTAATTACGGAAGCTAATTTACCTATTTGTTCATCTGAGATACCACTGCTTCTTCCACTTCCACCACCTAAATTAGTACCTGCTATAATAGTATCATCATTGTTTAAAGCAATTGCGCCTTTATTTTTAGTAATAAGCATATTATTACCATACATCATATCGTCTGCTCTAGTAGCATTACTTATAGCTCCTGCCATTGCCGCTACAGATGCTATTGCTAAAGGGATTCCTACACCAAAGGGAATTTGGCCAAAAGATTTAAATAATGTTGCTACGGCAGCCCCTATACTTACTTTTCTCATCATTATTAAACCTGTTATAAGTACTGCTATTTTACCCCCCATGGTTCCTAACCCATCAGCTATTAAACCTACAATATCTACAATTGGTGAAAATACTGCAGCTATATCTATTATTAATCCTTTAATTTGCTCTGTTACTTTAGCAAATTTTTCTTGTGTGTCTAGTGCTTTTAATTGTTGAACAGATTGTTCATTTCCACTAGCAATAGCATCTTTTAATAATTGGTCCCTATTTTCTTCGGTAATTAATGAATTTGCTAAACTATCGGCTGTCATACCAACAGATGCAGCTATTGCCTTCTGTTGGAGAACATTCATTTGAGAGAAATCATTAAAATCACCTACATTAGCTGCTATTTCTGCTGTTAGGGTTTCATAATCGCCCGTTAATGCTGCTAGTCTGGCTTTTTCTAAATTAAGTTGTTTTCCCGTGAGTAATTCAGCTTCTAATTCGGCACCAATACTACTTTCAAATTGTAGTAAAGCTTCTCCAGAACTAGCGATTTGGTCTAATTCAAATCCTAATGCCTTGGCTTGTGTTACTGCTCTTGCTATAGCTTCAGGGTTAGCTCCTAATTGGGCCCTAATTTGACCAGATACTTTATTTGACGCTTCTAAAACAGTTTTTAAACTTATTTGTGCTCCTGTTTGGGAGTTTATAGCATTTACTGCGTTTTCTTGGGTTTTAAGAGACTCATCAAATGTTTGGCCTAAACGAGCTGCATCTCCAGATAATTGGGATATGGCTTCTCCAGACAGTATTTGGGCATCTAAAGCTGATGTAGCTCCAACTAATATATCTTTGTTAAATACTGCTGCTGTTTGGTATTCTGAGTTAAGAGCTTTATTTGCTTTTAATAAACCTTCAGTAGTTACCCTTAAATCATTAGCAGCAAAAGCAGCACCACTTAATTCAGTTCGTATTTTAAATGCTTCAAATCCACTTGTTCCTAAATCTTTTTGAAGGGCGGTTGTTGATTTATTACCTGCTATAAGGGCTTTAACAACACCTGCTAAAAATGCTTGAGCTAATTTTAAAGAACCTGCTATGCCTTGAAAGTCTCCCTTTAATATACTAGATAATGTACCAGATTTATCTAATTTATTTACTTGGTCGCCTAAACCCTCTGCTATTTCTATCCCAAAGCCTCTTGTTTTTTGCTTTTCGGTATTATTATTTTTGAGGATATTAAGAGCTTTTAATTCTTGGGTTAGTTGTCCATCTAGTTGTTGTTTTAATTTCCTTTTTTCTTCAACACCTAACCCTTCAGCTCGTGTTATTTTTTCACTAGTTAATTGGGATCTTACTTTAGCTTTATTTATTTGCTCTTCTATCTCTTTTGAAACATTTTGACCCTTTTCTATTTTTAGTTGTAAACCTAGTTGATTTTCTAAACCACCAGACATTTTTCTAATAGAACTAACTATGTCTCTTTCGTATGATTTAGCTATTTTGGCCCCTATTTTATCTACCCCCCTCATCCCATCTATAACCTCTTCAAAGGCTACAGCCATATTAGCAGCGATGGATTTAAATGCATTATCTAAATGGCCCGCTACTTCTACTTGTTCTTCAAGTATTTTTTTGCCTTTATTTAATTCGTCATTATCAGCCATTACTATTATATTAGACTATTTGTTATAAATATAGAAAAACGAAAGGTGCTTGCGCACCTTATCGTTTATATTGTGATTCAGCTTCTTTTTGAGCTGTCTCTTGTGCATCTTTTTGTTTTTGAAGGTGTTCGTTTATTCTATGTATAGAGTATCTTCTTAAATATATAGGCATGTTATATACTTCAGAATAACTAAAACCACCGCCACCATGATACGCTAAATCGTGTACCTCATTGTACACTATCATTTTATATTCAGACGTCAGGCCAAAAAAAGTTAATGTTTAATGGCACGTTGACCCCTCTCTGTATTTCTCCATTTTCGTTTTCATAGTCAAATGTCATATCAACATCTGGCTGTATTTGTCTAACGTATTCACGGAGTGCTCTACTATCTCTAGCGAGCAATTGGTTATCTACAAAGTTGCGTACTGTTTTACGCTCATAATCACCATCTAATGATAGTATCATATATTTTAGGCGAGTAGTTAATTCACCTGCTTCTTGCTTCATTTTTTTAAGACCTTTAAGCTCTTCATCGATTTTTCTTTCGTCGGAATGAGTTAAAAACTTAAATGTGATTTCTTTTTTTATAATAGGAAGAGTAAAAGTAAACTCATTATGATTAGGTTTAATAAGGTGTTTAGGATCTAATTCCTTATCTTCTAATTCTGTAAGATCAATGTTATGGTTTTCACCATTCACATCAAATGAGTATTCTTTGCCATATCCTAATACCCTAGCGGCAATCAATAGAGCATTTTTATCACCTACTACTAAATCACTATAATTGATAGGGGTTACTATGAGTGATTGTAATAGTTTATCTATTACGGTACCTTTTTTAATGTAGGCTTCATTTGTAAGTATATCCTCTTCTTTTGCGGTCATATATTTCATCTCGACACTCCCTTTAGCAAGGGGACTGTCAGCTGGGTATATTAGGCCTTTAGAGGGTAAACTTACTTCCTCGGTGGGAAACATTGTTTTATTTTCTTCCATAACTTATTAATATGTTTGCATATACATATATGATAAGGAAAGGGAATCGCAAAAGCAATTCCCTCTCTTTAAAATATTTGGCGAATATTAGTAGTTCAATATGGCGTAATCCATAGAAATTGTTAATTGGATTTCCATTGGGGTTGAAGAGCTCCAATCTCCTTGTCCAAAGGATGCATTTTGGATAAAGGCACCTTTTAATACCCATTCTTCAACTACGTCTCCTACGGGACCTAAAGTATGGAATCTAACTTCTTTTTTATAGAAATCAGAATAACCATCTCTACCGGTTACTGATTCGTGTGATAATCTAACCCATTCCATTACGGCTTGAGCACCCGATGGTGTTACGGGATCATAGAGGGTAACACTGATATCAGACCAATCTGATTTACCCTTTACTTTTCTTTTCTTATTGATGTGTTCTAATACAACAACTTCGTTAGTGTATTTAGGGCGTTCTGCATTTTTTATGAGATATGCAGGGATACCATCTATTTGAAATAGAAATCTGTTCTGTAATTTAGGCTCGTATGCCTGATAGAACATTTCTGTTGAACTTAATATTGCCATTTTTAGTGTTGTTTATTCGTTTGTTATAAATATATTACTCTCCAAAAGTAGCTCCAGTAGGTAAGATAGTAAAGTCGAGAATTACAAATTCTGCGGTTTTTGTTGGTTGGAGTAATACTTGGCCAACTAATTGATTTCTGTCAATCACGTCTGGTGAGTTATTAGACTCATCCATTACAACGCGGAAGGCATATAATCCTTGTTTTTGTTGTACGCTTTCAAGATATGGGTTAACAACATTCAGGAATCTGTTTCTTGTATTTGATGTGTTTTGTTCAAATACGAGTCCTTTAGCTGTGTCTCCAACAAAGTTTTTTAATGCGATTAATAATCTTCTGACGTTGATACGATCAAGTGCGCTTGATTTTTTCTGGAGTGTCTTTTGACCAAATGCTACAACACCATTTCTTGGGAATGTTGCAATTGGGTTAACTCTTGCATCATATAATGTATCACGCATTCCTGATGTTAATTTAACTTCAGCTCTGTTGACATTTAATCCACCTCTGTTTAAACCTGCAGGTGCAAACCATGGGGCAGCTACTCTATCGTTATATGCGTAAACACCTGGCATAACTGTAGATGCTGGTGTAAATACGTCTCTACTTAATTCAGCACTTCGTGTTTTAACCCATGGCCAGTAGCTACCTGCAAAGCTTGAATTAAGGTTATTTGTTTGCAATGTAACATTAGCAATAGTTTCACCATACCCAACTAAATCACCTACAAAGAACGTGTCTCCTCTATCTTCAGCTAATTCTACTAAACTATTAAAAGTTGTAGCATGATCTTTATAGTTAATACCTGGGGCTGAGATCAAATTGAATCTAAAATCGTCAGTGTTCTTGAGAATTTTAACTGCTTGAGTATAATCACCTGTGCTTAATCCTTGGATTGCTGATGTTCCACTACCAATATTTTCAAAATATAATCCAGCAGTACCACTTGGTAAAATATCTCCGGTCCCATTTGCAAATGCTCCTGAAGTTGGTAATGGTAAAGATGCTGAGTAGGATCTAGTTCCGTCTGTGTTTACAGTACCATCTGAATTAAAATAATCAGGTGTTTGTTTATTTACACTAGATACAAAAATATAACGAGAACGTGTTGGGAAATCACCATTTAATTTAATTAATGGTTGGGTTGGGTCCGTAGTGGTATCTACAGATAAGAACTGGTTTCCAATTAATTTTTCAATGTAATTATCAGCTTTAGGATCTAATGATAGACCCGTATATGTTTCTAGGATTGTTTTACTTCTTAAATTATCATCACCTCTTCTAATTGTAAGGGCAAATGTGCCTTGATTATTATTAGTATTAGATACTTCCCAACGTAAATTATCTTCTGAACCCGTTGATAATGAACTATCTGATAATTGTTGTATATTATCTGGGTTTAAATCAAGAGCACTATTAAATTTAAGACCTTCACCTATTGTTTTAAGAGTAAATGAAATATTATTATCATTATTTATACCAGTAATAGTACCAGAACCTCCTCCAAAAGTAGCAACATCTGTTAGGCTACTAGTAGTTAAAGTTGCTAAATCTGCTGTAGATCCAGTTTGTATGGTAAATCCATTTAATCCTGCACCCGCAGCAGATCCTGAAAACCCTACTATGGTTCCATTTAATGAAGCACTTAATGTAGTGTTTAAACCTGCTGTGCCATTAATTTCATTTACTAGTTGTTGTAATCCATTACCAGTATATGTAAAGATGTTTAAATTGGGTAAATCATTTGTAGTTGAACCTGAAACTATAATAAATTCTACATTTTGTGAAGTATTATCTATAATTCTAAGACCTTCAGCAGGACCAATTAAATTACCACCAAAATCTAATGAAGCTGTTGCTAAAACACCTGTAACACTACCTGAATTAGCTAAAATTCTTGTAGAAGTTGCACTAGTAAAATCACCAGGAGTTACTCTAGTCACTAAAAGTGATCTTCCTCCTTCAGCGAAATATTTTTGGGCGCTAATTGATGTTAAAAATTCATATTGGTTACTACCAGATAAAAAGGTAGTTCCAAATTTTTCACGGTAGTCACCAAATGAGGTAACTATTGTGGGGATTTCTACGGGTCCTGTTACGGTTGGACCGACAAGAGCAGCTCCTACCTCAACGGGTGCGGAAGCTACAAATGAACGATCATTTTCTCGTTGGAGAACGCCGGGTGATACTAATGTTTCAGCCATATCTTGTGTTGTTTATTTGTAATAAATATCGAAAAAAATTGCCAGCAGGTTAGTGCTGGCAATAAATATAAAAGATATTTTAAAAAAATGTTACTCTTCGAGCTTTACGAATACTCCTTCTTCTAGGTTTACTTCGCCTTTACCGTATTTTTCAAATAATTCTTTAGATATTGTACTTTCCGTAGAATACATTTCATTAAATTGCTCAGCGAGTTGATTTAATTGTCGTTTGATATTATCTTCTGCGATACCAATTTGACCTCTTTGAAAGGTAAGTTCGCTTGATTTGACACGAAGATCATTTAATTGAGTAATCTCTTCAGTGTCGAGTTTTACAGTGTTAGATTTTTTTACAGCCATAACTTTTTAATTTTGTATGTTTGGATATACGTATGTAATAATTTTAGGAGACCCCACTTATTGATGAAATACTTGCAAGAGCAACTCCATTTACAGAAGCAATATTAGCTTTAGCTACCCCACTAAATGAAGCTAAATTATCAGGACCCGAAGGAGAAGGAGCAGGTGCCCCACTAGGAGTCGGTTGGGGGGATTGAATAAAAGGTATCCTACCTTGAACGAGTTTAGATCGTTCAGGAGTTTGTATAAACGGTATCCTACCTTGTACTAATTTCATTACCCTTCGTTAATTTTTAAATCAGTAAAATATACTATAGCTCCAGATCCTACGTGAGGTGCGGTTCCTTGTGGAAGGTGTGGGCTAGCTAATACTATATTTACATGTCCTGAAGCAGTTGTTTGTATAGATAAATGTTGATAAGCACTTGTTTGGTCACCTGTGCCTGATGCTGCTTGGGTTACTATTGGATGGCCAGTGTCTATATTAACAATTCTAATTTCTGGTGCAGTGCCTGCATTATATTTTACACCAACAGAAGCAGTAATACTATTATGAGCATATGATCCTATATTAAAAGATCCATAGTCAGTTAGTTTAATAGCATGATCACTACCTGAGATGTAGCTAGCTCCAAATTCTAATTCGTGTTCATTAGGGTAATAGGGGCCGGGGAATCCGCCTTTTGTTCTATCATAATCGGTATAACCAGGGGTTTGAGATAAATTTCTCATAGGGGTACCAATTATATCTCTTTCGGCTGGTGGGATATAAGTATCTTTTAAAGCATTTGCGGCAAATCTTAATCCTGCTCCTGAAACAAATGCCTGTAAAGCTTCAGTTCTATCATTAAATCCTGCTGTTGCATCTGAGCCCGTAATTTTTAATGAGGAGTAGTCTTTACCCGTACTACCTGTTGGGAGTAATTGAAATCCACTACCTAAAGGTTGTCTAGGTCTAACAATTTGAGCAATATCTCTAGCCATGCCTGAATAACCTATATAGGTACATCCTCCTACATCTGTGGTTGTAAAATCAGCATCATCTGGGCTGTAGTTGTCATTATTTCCATAATCTTGCATTGCCATCATTGTAGAATTTTCAGACCCACTATTTACACCTGGAAATACTCCTGTGCCATTGCCCAATTCACCATCACCAAATGCCCGATAAGAAGCCATTGATAATCCTCCTATCATATAGTGACCACCAAATTCAATTCCTTCATTACCCGCTCCATAAGCCATATGGTTCTGTCCTGAACAGTCTCTAGTACCTGTGTAGTTACCTAAACTAAAGCAATTATAAACACTACCATAACCCGTACCGCTATACCCGTAATTATCATTATGACATGAACTGAATCCATAAAAACCACCAATAGCTATACACCCATAATAATATCCTTGATAGAAAGCATTATACCCACACACTCCTACACAATGAACCCCATTTATAGCACGAGCACCAATTCTACATCCTATAAAACTACAATTATACGCCGTAAGATCATGGTCATTATCGCCATAAACTCCATAAAAACCCCCAACAAAGTGACAGTTTTCAAAGAATAGTCCTTCACTATCTGACATATTAATACATCGAGCGGCAGAGCCTTTTCCTGCTATAAAAGTAATGTTTTTAACATAGAAATGTTCATCAGTACTAAAGTTCATTAAGTAGGTATTTTGCCCTATACCATCACTATCTCTACTAGCTACTACTACTTCTCCAGGATTATCGCTTGTTAGAAATTCGGCTTCTGGATCCCCAATAATTTGGATAGGATCAGTAAAAGAACCATCACCAACCATATTAACTGTAGCACTTTCAGGATAATATCCAGGTCCAATATATAATTTATCTCCTGCACTTGATAATAGTGCTATACCTGCTGAATATGATGCTTTAGCAGCACCTACAGAAGTGCCTGCATTACTATCACTACCATTTTGGGCTGAAACGTAATAAGTTGCCATTTTATATTATATTAATTGTTGTTATAGAAGGGGGTTGTGTTGAAGCACTACCTGTAGATTCTGTAGCTGATCTTATATATCTAAATACTTCACCATTCCTATAATCAGGAGTATAGTAATATTCAGCAGTGTATGATAAATCTAATGTAGTATTAGTTAAATAATCATATAAAGCATAATTCATACCACTACTACTATCATATGGGATGGTTCTAGCTGTATCACTGTGGTTTTTTAGTTCACTATACACAGAGATAGATGAAGATAAATAGCGTTGGTCATCTTCTTGCATTTCAAGTTCGAAAACTTGCTCAGCCAATAAACTTTGGCTTCTCATTAAATTGTCTAATTGTTCACTCATTATGCTGTTATTACTATAAAGTCGTTACTTGGGTTAAAATAAATTTGGCCATTAGAGGCATCTAGGCAGTATCCTAAAGTTCTAACTACGTGGTTATTTCCAGAAGGGGCAGTAGCTGATGCTTGACCATCAGTAGTGCTTAAATATAAAACATCAGCAACAGCACCTGGATCATGGTCTAATGTTATCATACCATTAATTAACATACCATTAGTATCTGAAGCTGCTCCTAATGCTACTGCTAATAATCCTTTTGAATCCGCAAGAGCGTCTGCATTAGCTATTGTCCACCCACCACTTGCATTGTAATAGTAAATTTTACCTGTAGTCATACTAGTAGTTCCACCGAAGAAAACTACATCACCATTATGATCCCCATCCGTAGCTGAGGTTTTGCTTAATTTAATTTTAGGAGCTATAAGACTTCCATTAGTAACTTCCACTCCAGCAGTATTAACTATTAATTCTGTTGTACCTCCTCCGGCTTGAATATTAATTTGGTCTGCAGAGGGGTTATAAATTCCTGTGTTTGCGTCACTTGTAAATGCTATACTAGGTGCAGATTGTGCACCTGCAGCTACTCTTAATATATTAAAAGCAGCAACGCGTCCAGACTCGTTAGCTGTTACATCTCCTGTACCCTCAACTTCAAAAATTGGAGTGCCTGATGAATTTACAACTTGAAGTGCATTATCAGCGGCACCAAATCCTGTTGCATCTACAGTAACTCCATTTGATATAAATGTTCCACTAGCACTTATGTCACCTGAAGCCGTTATGTTACCCCCACCACCACCAAAGACTCGAAGGTTCCCAGTAACTGAAACATGGGGAGTAACATTATGGATTGATAAAACGTCATTATCATTGTACCCCATATGTAAATTACTACCGTCATCATATAAATAACCATTATCCCCATCTGGGGCAGAGCCAAAATATAATTTCGATATAAGTGATCCATCATCTTGGGGCATTCTTATTGCGTTAAAATAACCAGTACCACTTGCACTTATATTGCCTGAGGCTGTTATGTTTGTAAAGGTTACATTACTCCCAGTAATAGCAAATGATGCCGTAGAAGAATTTGATACTTTGGCGTCAATATTAGTTTGTAATGCTGAGCTAGAAGCGTTTAACTGTGTAGTGCTAGCTTTGGCGTCAATGTTTGTTTGTAAAGCTGAGCTTGAAGCATCTAATTGAACTACAGTTGCTATTGTAGCGTCAACTGCTATATCGTTTGCGTTAGCTGTAATACCCGTGCCACCTATAACGTTTAAAGTAACTGTTCCTGTGGTACCACCTCCTGTTAAACCTGTTCCTGCTGTTACTCCTGTGATGGTTCCTCCACCGGAAGTTAAAGATGCTAATGAAGCTGATACATTTGTAAATCCAGGAATTGCTAATACCCCACTTGCACTTATATTACCTGAGGATGTTATGTTAGCAAATAATACATTACTCCCAGTAATAGCAAATGATGCAGTTGATGAATTTGATACTTTAGTATTAATATTAGTTTGAAGGGCTGAGCTTGAGGCATTTAATTGAACTACAGTTGCTATAGTAGCATCAACTGCTATATCATTAGCATTTGCAGTGATCCCGGTGCCCCCTACAACATTTAGGGTAACGGACCCCGCGTCTCCACCTCCTGTTAAACCTGTTCCTGCTGTTACTCCTGTGATGGTTCCTCCACCGGAAGTTAAAGATGCTAATGAAGCTGATACATTTGTAAATCCAGGAATTGCTAATGTTGACGATACACCTAAACTACCTGTAATTTGAGTGTTATCTAGAGCTATAAGCCCTTTTCTTGCTATAAATTCGTTTGCCATATTATTCCTTTTTCACTTTCCAAAGGTTCGTGTATAAATATTAAAGTTTCTTTACAAATGCTTTAAATGTGTATCCGTTTCCGTTTGTAACTCTTACTCTTACAGTACTTCCTCCACTTATATCTGCGGTAATTTCAGGAATAGTTGAATCACTTAAATGTTTAGTAGATGTATCCGTAAAGGTAACATCTCCATCATCATGCGCTACCATAAATTGACCTGCGCGGGCGCCGACTGTGCTGTCCTTTAATATATAATCGTATATCGCGCCGTTATATGTGGAAGTAGCGAATGTATCTACGTTGGTAGCGGCGTCAGATCCAATAACAGTTGATACAGTTGATACTGTATTAGTTTCGATTTCTCCACTTGCACTTATATTGCCTGAGGCTGTTATATGAGAAGTAGCATTAATATTTGTAGTACTTATAGTACCATCTCCTTTAAATCTAAATAATGCATCTCCATCAAAATTTCTTATAGCAACTATAGTATCTTCCACCCAACAACTTACATCACCCGAAGTTCCAGTCCAATTGGAATTTAAGGTAATAGTTTCATTTGTAAAATCAACAGATTGTACTGTAAATTTTGCAAGGTTGGGTTTTGTAGTATCTAAAGATGTAGTTTGACCTTCATGTATGTAAATAGTTTGCCCTGGTGCTACAAAGGATCTAACATCGTAACCATCTACGGCATTCATATCAATAGTAGCACTTCCATTAGTAGCCTGACCTCTACCACTACTAGTAGAAGCACCTGCATTGGGAACAGCACTTAATTGTAAACCATGTCTATAGTCAGTAATAGAGTCCGTGTTAGAAGCTTGGTATCTAATTATATCTACATCATTGCTTCCAGATGCAGGACCATAAGCTATTTCAAGAAGTGTATTATTTTTAAAAAATACATTTTGACCATTATTATATTCCTCGGTTCCTGTGCTTGAAGCAAATCCAGTAGGGTTTCCTATATGAAGGGTAGAGGCTGCGGAATTACCTGCTCCAAAAACTCCGTGGATATTTAAAGAACATATAACAGGTGTTCCACTATTTGTATTGAGAATACCCATTCCTGCCCCATTATTAAAGGGGTTAGAATTAGTAATACTATCACCATTATAATCTTGTTTGTAAATAAATCCCGCATTATCTACCTCAAATGAGGGGGTACCCCCACCATTGCGTATTATATGTAATCCACTACCTACACTTAATTTAACAGTATCTGCTGTAGAGTTCCTGGCTACTTCTATATCAGCACTTGAGCCGACTCCCCCAGGGGCAATTCTAAATATTCCGTTAGCTCCTGTATCGTCATCATCGGTAATAGTAACAACGGTGTTGCCTATACTAAATTGAGATTGGGTGGAGGTTTCACTATATATAGATGAACCTAAGATATTTGCGGATATAGTTCCACTTGCACTTATATTGCCTGAGGATGTTATGTTAGCAAATGTAACATTACTTCCAGTAATGGCAAATGATGCCGTAGAAGCATTTGATACTTTAGCATCTATATTAGTTTGTAATAGAGATTGGGTAGCTGTTAATTGCGTAATGCTAGCTTTAGCATCTATATTACTTTGTAATGCTGAGCTAGAAGCGTTTAACTGTGTAATGCTAGCTTTGGCGTCAATGTTTGTTTGTAAAGCTGAGCTTGAAGCGTTTAGTTGAACTATAGTAGAATAAGAGCTTAAATCTTGGTCGCCCGTGTTAGTGCCACTTAAATTATTAGCTGCTAAGTCGGCACTACCAAAATCAGGAGAAGCAAAATCAAAATCATAAGCAGGTAATAACATAGTAGGATCACCTGAAAATTCAGAATGGGGTTGGGCTTTTACTTCAGTATAATGAGCGTTATTAGATTCACAATAAAATCTAGCATATGATTGAGCTCCTTGGTTTTTAATACTTAAACCACCACCAAATAAGTTTAAATCTAAAGCTGATAAATCTCCACTTGCACTTATATCGCCTGAGGCTGTTATGTTTGCAAATTGTACATTTGCGGTTGTTGCAACGTCTTGACCAATTGCTATGTCGTTTGCGTTAGCAGTTACACCGGTACCACCAATTACGTTTAAGGTTCGATTAGCTGCTATTGTGCCACCTCCAGTTAGACCAGTACCTGCTA
>TARA_R110001632_G_scaffold37009_4_pt1 | contig 21880 bp, 20 predicted proteins | sample TARA_R110001632 | Tara Oceans TARA_R110001632 (sample SAMEA4398266) | marine metagenome | biome: Polar Biome; feature: [SRF] surface water layer (ENVO:00010504); material: water (ENVO:00002006), including particulate matter (ENVO:01000060) such as... | depth 5 m
GAATGCTGGCCATCCCATGGCTTCATTCACAATGGCCGTAACGGACACATCCAGCGTCGGCCTTTCCCCTTCAAGCACTTCCAGACTGACCCGATCACCGCGCCCGACATTGATCATTCCTGCCAGCTGCGAAGACACAGCCAATCCTCGATCCGGAACACCCAGGAATTTATCCTGATCATCCAGCAGCCGCCGCAGCCGGCCGTCAGGCTCCACACCCACCAACCTCACCCGTTCGTCCAACTGGCCATGCCTCACGCGGATAGAGATGTCCCGATTAGGCTGCACCGAAAGCACACCCGGCATTCGCTCTATTTCTCGCACAGCGCCAATATTTGTCGGTTCGAGAAAGTTGATTGCGACGTCATATGCATCCGTGCGGTGAAAGTGCTGCTCCATCATTTCGTCAATTGAATCGAACGCAAACAAAGTCCCCACCAGCAAGGCTTGCGCCGCCGCAACGCCTATGACGGTCACGCCTGCACGCACGGGCCACCGCGTGACATGCCTTAGTATCATACGGGTTGGCTCATCAAAGTGTATATGTGCGAACGCACGCTGAACCGGTCCTTTTCCATAAACGGTTGGCGGCGCAGCAGACATTGCCTCGGCTGGCGCTAGCTTCGCTGCAGATCGCGCGGACCCGACTGCGCCAAATATCGCGGCAAGGGTTGCAGCCCCCCCACCGATCACAAATGCCGACGGATCCAGCCGGAAAATCATATCGGGAAACCGGAAGCTATCCGTATAGAGATTGGTCATCAAGCGCGCCAATGCTGCACCAAGGACAAAACCGACCAAAATACCGCCGATCACCATGCCCAACGCCATCTTCACATAGTGCCAGGCGATTTCCCACTCATCGAAACCGAAAGCTTTCAGCAAACCAATCTGCTGGCGCTCCGTCGCGATCAGTCGCGCCAGAATCGCATTTATCAGCATGGCTGACACAATCAGGAATATTGGCGGTATGATCGCAGCGATCGATGCCAGTTGCTGCATCTCGCTTTCGATGAACGCATTAGACAATTGATCTTCCGCGCCATAAGCCCCGCCAGTGCCGTATGGCTCCAACAATTTGTCCAGCGAGTCGATCACCCCTTGTGGGTTGGCTCCGGGACTGAGAGAGACGCTCACACTGTTGAACGCCCCATCCAGATCAAAGGCCGCTTCAAGTGCCCTACGGCTTAGCCAGAAGATAGCGAAACGTTTTTCATCAGGTAGCAGTCCGCTCGGGCCCAGCATGTAGACATGCTCTGGGGAATCCCCAACCCCGACAATCTCCAGGTCACGCGCACGTCCATTGATGATGGCGCGTACATGGCTGCCCAGCGTAAACCCGTGCGCATCTACGAACGCCTTGGAAACCACTGCCTCGTCCGGGCGGCTGGGATCGGGGAAGCGTCCGGAATACAGCAGGACGCCGTTCAGCCTTGGTTTTCCGTTCTCAGGCACCGACACCAATTGAGCGTTCGCTGGCTCGCGCATGCCTTCAATGTCCAGTGTTACAAGGCGAGAAATGCGTGTTTCGATGGTTCGGACGCCATCAATCTCCGCAATTTCATTTGCGAGTCGCTCAGGCGCGCGCTTCGCATTCGAGAAGACGTCCGCAAATCGAAACCGGTCGTAATAAGTATCGCGGCTCAACTCGAGAGACGATATCGCACCTAGCGCCATCACCATGATCGCTACGCCGCACGCCACAATCGCGCCCACCGCCAGCCCCTGACCGCGCATATGCAACAGATCCCGCAACAATTTGCGGTCCAGCGCTGATATCCATCCTACCATGACAAATCAGTCGGCTTTTTTGCCCTGCCGACTTCTTCAACATCCACAATGCGCCCATCAGACAGCCGAATTGTGCGGTCCGACATTTCGGAGATACCGACATTGTGCGTGATGACGACCGTTGTCGCGCCGAGTTCACTGTTTACATGGTCAAGCGCTTCCAGAACCTGGATGCCGGTCTTGCTATCGAGGGCACCGGTTGGCTCATCGCAAAAGAGCAATGCGGGTCGCTTTGCGATCGCTCGTGCAACGGCCACGCGCTGTTGTTCGCCCCCGGACAGTTCAGCTGGGAAGTGATCCAGGCGCGCACTCAGCCCAACCATGGCAAGGGCGTCTTCAGGGGGTATGGGATCGCGTGCAATTTCTGTCACCAGCGCCACGTTCTCACGCGCTGTCAGGCTGGGTACGAGATTGTAGAATTGGAAGATAAAGCCAACATGGTGCCGGCGGTACCGGGTCAATCCCGCGTCCGACCTCCGGGTAAGTGACTTGCCTTCGAACTGGACATCCCCCTCGGTCGGGCGATCAAGTCCCCCGAGAATGTTGAGCAAGGTGGACTTTCCGCTGCCGGACGCTCCCAGCATGACCAACAATTCGCCGCGCCGAACGTCCAGATCAACCCCGCGCAACGCCTGAACTTTGACCTCACCCGTGTCATAGACCTTGGTCAGCCCCCGGGCAGACAGAAGCACGCCCGTATCGGTATCTGCATACGATGCCGGTGCAGGCGTCAACACGTTCATCCACGCCCCCCTAATGAACCATCAAGATTGGCAAGTCTGAATGCTGGATCATGTGCAAGGTCACGCCGCCCAAGATGGATTCACGCAACCGGGAATGAGAGTAACCGCCCATCAAGACAACATCGCTGTTGCTCGCTTCGCATTGATTGAGAATTCGTTCCGCGATTGGCCGCTCCGGCCACTCCACGTGACGGCTCGTGACCAAGACCCCTGCCCGCTCGAGCCACAGCTTTGCCTGCTCAAGGCTCGGCGTGGCTGCGTCCGTTTCCCCAATCGTCAGCAATGTCGTCTCGTCACTTTGCAATAGTAGGGGAAGAGCCGCACGGACGACTCTGGATGCTTGCAGGCTGCCATCCCATGCGACCAGCGGTCGGCGCGGTACGGCGCTCAGGCCAGAACGCGGCGTAAGGAAAACAGGCGCACCCGATTGCATCAACACGGCCTCAAACAGCTCACGCTCCGAATGCATCCCCTTCGCATCAGGCTTTGCCATGACGACAAGGTCTGCCGCACGTGCCGAAAGACCGTAATTGAGCGGGAATTGTCCAACTTCTTCTGTCCACGAAGCGGTGACACCATTTTGCTTCAACGCCTCCGGTACCGGCACGACATGGGCGTCCGAAGCAGCGCAGAGATCTTCGAACTTCGCTCGCAACGCGCGGGCATAGCGGCCCGCGGCTTCATCATGCCCCTCCATTGCCATCACGGTCGCTGAGGCTGACGCCGGGTAGAATTCCATGGGCGGATAGCCTGTAAAACGCGGACGCACATGTTGAGCCATCACATGCCCCTTGAACGCACCGGCGAGCAACAAGGCAGTCTCTGACACCAGTTTTGCTGTTTCTTCAAAAGCGAGCGGAGCGAAGATCGTCTTGAACGTCATTGGCGTAATCCTCTCAAGGGGATAGCGAGACCATACGTCTCACGAACACGAGACCCTATATTGAACCGGATCCACAACGTCTCCATCCGTAATTCTACGGAGACGCGAACCACGCGCGGTCATGTATCCATTCAGGGTCCCGACACAGGATCCGGAACACACTCATGCTTGATCATCAGTCAAGGTCCAACCAAATGCCGGTGCCTGCTCATGCAGAGTCGACTGAGGCAGCTTTAAAACGCCTCTCATCCTCCCGGCTGGGACTGACACAAGCTGAAGCGGCAACCCGTTTGAGTGAATACGGATTAAACAGGACGCCCCGCGGACGCAGGACGCCGCTTCTGCTCCGGTTTCTGCGTCACTTTCACAATGCTTTGATCTATGTGCTGATCGCCTCTGCAGCCGTCACATGGTGGTTAGGCCATCCCATCGACACTGCCGTGATCCTGTTCGTAGTGATGGCCAATGGTGTCATCGGCTTCATTCAGGAAGGCCGCGCTGAATCCGCCATGGAAGCGATCGCTACCCTACTCTCACCTCACGCTGCCGTGCTGCGAGATGGAGACAGGGTGACGGTCGACGCCGAAACCCTGGTTCCGGGGGATATCGTGCTCGTTGAGGCTGGAGATCGAATTCCGGCAGACCTTCGACTGATAGAATCCAGCGGCCTGAAAATTCAGGAAGCAATCCTGACTGGAGAATCTGTACCTGTCGAAAAGTCCGTGGAACCGTCACGCACCGATGCGGTCCTGGGCGACCGTTCGAGTTCTGCATTCAGTGGCACTATTGTCACTGCTGGGCAGGCCGAGGGATTGGTTACCGCAACAGGCGTCAATACGGAGATCGGCCGGATCAGCAGCATGCTGTCGTCTGTGGACGAGCTGCAGACGCCATTGCTGCGCCAGATGAATGCCTTCGCCAAATGGCTGACCATTCTGATCCTGCTGATTGGCTCAGCCTTGCTCTCATATGGCGTGTTCATCAGACATGCCGACTTTTCCGAAACCTTCATGTCCGTGGTTGGCTTGTCGGTTGCAGCCATTCCGGAAGGCCTGCCAGCAGTCCTGACCATCACCATGGCGATAGGTGTTCGGGCTATGGCTGGAAAGAATGCAATCATTCGACGTCTGCCTGCTATCGAAACCCTGGGCGCTGTCTCCGTCATCTGCACGGACAAGACCGGCACATTAACTCACAATGAAATGACGGTCTCAGCACTCATCATCGCATCACAGGCATTCGATGTGACAGGAGATGGATACACGCCAAGCGGGGATATTACGCCATCGCCGTCGGAGACCATCCGTCCTGTATTTGAGCTACTCGCGGAAACGGCGGCGCGCTGCAACGATTCCAGTCTGGCAAAGGAGGGAGACGTCTGGATCGTCAGTGGAGACCCCATGGAGGGTGCACTTCTTGCCTTCGCCGGAAAGGTCCTGGGAAATGCCGAGGATGTGCGACGTGACACTCCCCGTCAGGCTGTCCTGCCCTTCGATTCTCGCCACCGCTTCATGGCTACCAAGAATTCGGGGCCGGCTGGCGTACGAATCCACGCAAAAGGTGCTCCAGAGGATATCTCGGCGCTTTGCACGCACATGATCGGTGCAGATGGAACACCGGTTCCCATCGACCGTGAAGAAATCACGGCGATTACCGCTGAATTGGCTGCGCAGGGACAGCGAGTACTTGCATTGGCCTCAGCAGAGGCCAAGCCGGACCAGGCATTGACCCCGGAAGCGCTGAAAGGCGCTTTGGTTTTTCTGGGTGTCGTGGGTCTGAAAGACCCTCCTCGCGCCGAGGCTGTGGATGCTATCGCTGAGTGTCATGCTGCTGGAATCCAGGTGAAAATGATCACTGGCGACCATGCCGGCACCGCGGCTGCCATCGCAAAGGAAATCGGACTTCCTCACCCGGGTCACGTCCTGGAAGGTCGTGATCTGGACGCGATGGATGATGTCGACCTTGTCCACGCGGCGCTGGAGACCAATGTCTTCGCGCGCACGAGCCCTGAACACAAACTGCGCCTGGTGCAGGCCCTGCAGAGCCAAAACATGATCGTGGCGATGACCGGAGACGGCGTGAATGACGCGCCTGCCCTGAAGCGTGCCGATGTTGGCGTAGCAATGGGCGTCAAGGGTAGCGGAGCCGCGAAGGAGGCTGCCGCAGTCGTCCTCGCAGACGACAATTTTGCCTCGATCGCTGCCGCCGTCACTGAGGGGCGCCGGATCTACGACAATATTCGAAAACTGATCCGCTGGACTCTCCCCACCGGTGGCGGGGAATCCAGTGTCGTAATCCTGGCACTTCTGTTCGGCACGACGCTTCCAGTGACAGCAATCCAGATATTGTGGATCAATCTGATCACGGAAATGACCCTTGGTTTCGCACTCGCCCTGGAACCTCTTGAGCCCAGAAGTATGCAACAGCCCCCTCGCAAGCGCGATGCGACCTTGCTCGACGGTGGATTGCTCGCAGACATCGTCGTTGCAACTATCCTTTTCGCGGCTGCCGTCTTCGCAGTCTTCACCTATACGCTAGATCAGTCCGCCTCCATTGAGCTGGCCCGGACGGTTGCGTTCAACACGCTTGTTGTTCTCCAGATCGCCTACCTGTTTTTCGTTCGCTATCTACATGGAGCGTCCAGCACACTGGACGGGCTGAAGGGCACACCTTCTGTCTGGGTGGCACTCTTGATCGTCATGGTCGGTCAACTTATGGCGACCTACCTACCAGCTGCGCAGAACGTATTCGGCACCGTCTCGCTTTCTCCCTTTTACGCTTCCATCGTAGTCGGTACCGGGATTGCGGTGTTTGGTTTGCTCGAAGTGGAAAAGCAGATGCGGCTTGCCATGCGGCGTATCCGATAAGGACGAAGCTGTTTCAACAGTTGATAAGCATCAATAAAGGGCGCTGGCGTTTGGTTAAGGTCCATCATCTTGTCCGTATCAGTGGAGGCAATCGAATTATGGCCAATCTCAATCCCTCGCCCGTCGCATCCATCGCGTTGCTGGCCATAGCCCTGCTAACAGGTTGCGCGACGGCGGCAACTCCTTACCAGCCTGCAACTGAACTCCACGGCTATACGAGTGAAAACGTTGGCGATGGGCTGATCCGCGTAGGCTTCAGGGGGAATTCAGAGACAAGCCGAGACGAGGTAGAAGCGAGCCTGTTTCACCGTATGGTCGAGATCGCTGAAGAGGAATCCGCTGGAAGCTTCACGATTGTCGGTCGGGAGACCGCCTGCACAACAACGCTCAGAACAGCCCCCGACACGACTTGCACCTATCATCAATCTGCGGATGCCCTGTTCCCTTACTATTTCGGTGTCTATGAACTCGACAGCCCGTGGCACTCCAAGCCCAAGCGAGAATATGAAGCTGTCGCGACGATCCGACTGTCACCAGAGCCCATTTGCGGGGATTATGCAGATTGCTTTATCACAACAGATGCGCGGGCCGCGATCAGCAAAAACTCGGAATGACTCTGGACACTGTTGCCGCCTCGATCCGCCTTGGACATCAATAGTCCTGTCTCCATGAAAGAGGTCAGGTTGATAGTTGTCAAACTGCGAAACGAATAAATCTGCACTCTGTATGCGTCATATGGGAGACTCGATTATGCATTTGCCAACCGGAGCGTTCGTCCTTGTGTGCGATGGCTCAAAAGCCCTGCTTTTGGAAAACAAGGGCGATGCCGATTTGCTGGATTTGAGAATTGTCGAGGCTCTAACGGACGACAATCCGCCGAATCGAGATCAGTCAAGTGATCGGGCCGGGCGCTTCAAGACACCTTCTGGCGCACATGCCGCAACAGAACAGACTGACTGGCACGACATTGCAGAAGAACGCTTTCTGTCGACCGTCGCCGAGATGGCCCTGAAAGAAATAGGCCAGTCAACTCCTGCCAGCCTTGTCGTCGCAGCAGATCCTCGCTCACTCGGGAAGTTGCGTCCGATGCTGACAGATTCAGGATCGGTTTCAATCCTGGCGGAACTTAACCGCGATCTGGCGCATCATACGCTTCCAAAAATCGAAGAAGCGATCAGCAACGCGTGAGCACTCAGGCCAATTGCCCCATGCGGTCGCTTAACTTGATACCCAGTCCCAGTTGTGAAATAGGCGCAGGTCGACCGAACAGATAGCCTTGTACTTCACCAAAGCCTGCCAGGTTCACGAACCGGAACTGTTCTTCTGTCTCCACACCTTCAGCAATCACCTTGATATCCAGAACCCGACTCATGCCTGACAGAATGCCGAGGATTTGCCGGGCGCGATCACTTTCTTCCGCCCGAACGAAGAATGAGCGGTCGATCTTAACCCGGTCCACCGGCAAATGCTCCAGACGGCTGAGCGAAGAATTTCCGGTCCCGAAATCATCCAAAGCGATCGTGACACCCATTTCCCGGATAACCTCAATCACCTTGCACGAAGTTTCGATATTGCGCAGCACGCCCCGCTCCGTGATTTCGAGCTCCAGCAGGTGTGGGGGAAACCCCGTCTCTTGAAGTATTTCAGCGACCGATTCAGAAAAACCATCGGACAATAATTCATTGGGAGATACATTGACGCTCAACCGAATGCTGTCACCGCTCTTCGACATCCACCCGAGAACGTCTTCGCATGCCTGACGCAACACATACTGGCCGAATGCAATAATATGCCGACTTGCCTCAGCGATCTCGATGAATTCCGACGGATTGATCGATCCGTACTTGGGGTGGGTCCACCGCGCCAACGCTTCGACACCAACCAACTGGCAATCTGAGACCCGCACAATCGGCTGGTAGTACAACCCGATCTTGCCTTCATCTATTGCAGGCATGAGGTCCCGGTGAATGGACAGGCGACGCTCCAGGCGTTGACGTACTTTCGCGTCTGGAACAACGCAGGAATCACCACCTTGTGACTTCGCTTCGTATACTGCCGCATCAGCCTGTTCCAACACGTCCGCAATGGATTCTCCCTGCAAGCCGATGGCCGCGCCAATGGACACTGTTACATCAATCAAGCGACCATCATATGCGATTGGCTTTGATACCAAGGATCTGATTCGGTCTGCCAAGACCGAGATATCATCAAGATTCACCGCCCTGCCGACAACACAACAGAACTCATCGCCCCCAATCCGGAACACGCGAATGCTATCGTCTTTGTCGGCGAGATGTTTCAACCGACCCCCGAGTGCGATCAACGCCGCATCCCCGCCAGCATGACCATGCCGGTCATTCAATTCCTTGAACTTGTCCAAATCGATGTAGAGGACGCTCATCAAGGCGGGGCGATCATCTCTCTTGCAAGATTCGATCAGAGAATTGAATGCGTGGCGGTTCTCCAAGCCTGTTAGAAGATCCGTCGTGGCCTGCTGCTTCAGCTTCTGCTCAAATTCCTCACGTACACTGATGTCATGCGCCACTCCCAGATACCCGGTAAATTCCCCATTCTCGGAGAACAGCGGACGCCCGCTAACCTCAACGCTGCAATTGACGCCATCGGCGCGCAGAACACCCTTTATCCTCGAAAACGGCTCACGACGCTGAATAGCTCCTGTGAACACCGCCTCGTCGTTTTCCCATCCAATCAGCACGTCGCGCCAACGACGACCGAGAGCGTCGCCCTTGCCGAAATAATGGACAATCTTGCCAGTCGAATCGACTTCAATATGCCAGTCCGAAGACATCTCGGCATATGAAGTAGACCGCCCCCGATATCTATTCTCCCGCTGTAGAACCTCTTTCAGCGTGGTGTAGACATTGTGTCCGAATTGTTTCGGCAGTACGGCCGCAACACAACACGCAATAGCAATCAGGCTCAGCCCGATAGCTGTAAGTGCCGTATTGTCTACTCCGCCTACAATTACGTCCAACCGATCGGCTGGTCCCATATACCAGTTGATGAACCCGATGATGAAAGCAGTGTAGGCAAAGCTCAGCTTCATCGTGGTGAAGAGCCCCCAGATGATCGGCGTGATGCTGAGTAATAGCATTCCCACAAATATGCCTTCATGGTCCAATACAAGCATGGCGAGCAAATTTGCCGGAACACTGACACAAAGCAGCAATCCCTGGAGCAACATGAATTTGCGTCTGGCTGCGAAGTAAGCAGATGCAATCAACGCTGCCGCCGTAAGAGCGTCTATGAAGGTTCCGATATTCAGTTCGTATTGATCAACCACAAGCAGGCTCGTGATCGTGATCATCATGATGATGAGGGCTGTCAGAGCACTGTAGAAGATGATCGATTGCTGCAGACGATCCGGGCTCAGAATGGATTCTGCCAGCTCATCAATCGGGCCATCCCAGGAAGACGTTTTGGATTTACTGATATATTGCTGCATGGGGATCCTCGGCCTGTAGGGTTAACCCTACCCACGCTCAGTTAGCCCTCTGCAAAAGCCGGACTGGAATATCCGCCCAATGACTTAGGATTTGATTAGGATTTCCACGGGGGCCGATGCCACTGGAGCCACGTTGTCCTGATTCCGAACAAGAAGAATTACCCGCTCCACGAAGAGAGACTGCATAGTAAACTTCCCGGAGACGGGTTTTCCCGAAAATCGCAATGTCTGATGGACTGCCGACCAACTGAATGAGGCGTAACATCGCTTCGGTAAAATCAGGGCTCCAGCCCGCAAGCGCAAGACCTCGAACCACAGCTCCTCCGGCCGACATGGCGTCGATACCGCCAATACTTTCTATTTCCATGGTGAGCTCAGTCATTACGCGCGGATCGAGCGCGATATAGACGCCGACGAGCGGATCGTTCGGCGACGCTTTGGGCGCCCCGGCTTCGACGGGAAGGTTTAGGGAGCAGCACATGTGCTGACGACTGTCATAGACATGGCGGTCTCCATCGAGGATGGCCTCTTTGGCGCCATTCAGGATTGCCATGATACAAGGTTCATAAATGACCGGGGCGCAACCCACTGGCTCAGTTATGCGAAACAGCTGAACTCCCCGGTATCCCTGTTTCGAACATTCCTGCACCCGTCAACCGGGCTGCGATGAAACGCTTCAGTTCTGACTTGCTCATTGACGAAACCTATCCGGCGAGAAGGTCAGCGGCATGCTCTCCATCCGTGGCGCAGACAGCGTCACGCGCCTTGCTGAAACTGATACCGAACGCGCCGCAACGGTCTGGCTCGCTGTTGGCATTGTGCAGAATGTTTTGGGCGGGGGCACCGAGTTGGTCGGCGGCGTCTGGAACACGCTGGCCAGCTTGGCCGGACTGCGGCGTCGCGGTTTGCCCAGTGCGTTGAACCTGTTCGGCGTTTTCATCGGGCTTGCCGGAATCGTGACGATCTATCCAGATTTCGAACCCCTCAACGCCGTTTTCGGGCTCAGCCAGATCGTCTGGTTTATTTGGGTGGGTGTCGTGATGCTGGCCCGCAGGTCACCTGAGCTGATGCCCTCAGCGACCTGAGTGCCCGATATTATCAGGATGAAACAACATGTCTGAACTTCCACTCATGGGGTTGGCACATCTGTTGATGGGCACACTGGCCGTCATCTCTGGTGCGGGAGCATTGGCGGTCGCAAAGGGGCTCCGTCTGCACAGGCTGGCCGGAAACCTGTTCTTTGGCGCAATGCTCCTCCTGATCGCAAGTGGCCTCTATTTCAGCGTCACGCGATCCATTCTCTTTACTATTTTCCTGAGCGTGATGGCCTTCTATTTGCTCTCGAGTGGCTGGGCGACCGTGATACGCCGCGAAGGTAAAACGGAGCGGTTTGAGCTAGCGAATTGTCTTTTCATTCTCCTTGCAGGCGCGTTCGCACTCGGAATGGGCCTGACCGAAACAATCCGTGGGGCTCCGTTACAGGACGATGTTCCCTCCGCCGCCTTTTTCATCCTGGCCGCGCTCGCGGGGCTGTTTGGGGCGTATGATGTTGCTGTGATCCGGCGCGGTGGCTGTACTGGTAAGCATCGGATTGCGCGCCATCTCTGGCGGATGTGTCTGTCTCTGTTCATCGCCGTGACGATCTTCTTTCTCGGTAACAATGACGTACTGCCGGAAGTCCTGCGCACACCATTCTTTCTCACCGCCCCAATTGTCGCCGTTCTGGCACTGATGGTGTTTTGGCTGGTGCGCGTGATTTTCACTAATTGGTACAGAACTCCTTCCCAATAGATACGCCGTTCGGAGGCCTGTCCGTACCTGTCTCAGCTGGGCGCGTTGATGTTACGGGGCGAATGACGCTGGAAGACGTCATTGGGTTTATATTGCCGGCCAACAACAAAGGGCCAATGACACTTGAGTTCCAATGTCCTCTTTCGCATCCTCAGCGGTCGTTGAATGATTGGAAACGACATTTTGGTTGCTGGGAGAAGGCCCGGTCGGTAAGCTCAACGTAACCGAAAATATTGGGAGAACGGGGTTTGCCGCTAATTGAAGACCTCGAGTTCCAACTCCACGTTTCGCTATTTGGTTCATTTCAAGTCGCAACACCATCCGAAACACCAATCGACATTTCCAACCGGCGCGCGCGTACCATTCTCGCTATGTTGAGTATAAATCCAGGGCAAAGCTTAAGCCGGGACTTGGTCAGCAAGCTAATATGGGCGGGCCGCTTCAAGCCTCAGGCGCGCGCCAGTCTGCGACAATGCCTGCACGATCTCAAACGCGAATTTCAAGGCTCGGGTTGGGAAATTCTGGAGATCTCCAACACTCAGCTCGCGGTCAAATCACATTTGATCCACACTGACCTTCAGTCGCTGGAAACAGCCTTGAAAGAGAGAGATGATGTCCTTGCAACACAGCTTCTGCTTGAGCTATCCGGAAAGCCTCTGCTCGCGAATTTCGATTTGGGAGACGACCTGACTCAATGGCTCGCAATCCAGCGTGGTCAGATCGAAAACCGACTTCGGATTTCCACACAGCGCCTGTTGTCGGCGCTGAGAGCGAGCGGGCTAGACGAGCGTCATGAAGCTCTAGAACAAGCCTGGCACGGTTGGAGTGGCATATCTCGACTACGTCAGCGTAGAGGACTTGCAATCCTGCCCTTCAAGCAGATTGACGAAGTAGGTGGCGATCTGTTTCTCGCAGATGCGGCGGTTGAGGAACTCTCGTCACGTCTTGGCGGATTGAACGGACTGGCGCTTGCCGGACAAACATCTGTGGAGGCGGTGGCTGGATCATCACTAACGCTTCCAGAGATGGCCGAGAAGCTTGGCGTGACACACTTCATTGAAGGCGCGGTCCATCGATCCACAGGTTCAGTCAATCTCTCCATACGACTGATAGAGGGGGCTTCCGGCAAACAGATATGGTTCGATGAGATTGTTGAGTCCGAAACATACTTTTTCTATCAGCGTAAGTTAATCGGCGAAAATGCCATTGCGGGCTTAAGCCATGCCATGGGTCTTGAGCGAAATTCGCGGCCGGTACGGACGATGACGCGCAGCCGTGAGGCTTATGCGCTGTATCTGCAGGGGCGAACATTGACCCAGCGGGTAACACTGGAAGGGGGATTGCTAAAAGCTGTCGAGCTGCTTGAGCAAGCCTTGGAGATTGACTCGGAGTTTGCTGAATGCTGGACGGCCCTCGGCGAGGCGTTCATTCATGTCGCTGTCTATACGCCCTGTCTCGAGCGCGTTGCGCTATCAGAAAAAGCGGCATCTTGCGCGCGGCGCGCTTTGGATCTCGATCCCAATCAAGGCTATGCCTACGCGATACTCAGTATCCATGAATGGACGTGCTTTAATCCCGCTGGGGCGCTGGAATACGCATTGGAAGCCTATAGGCTGGAACCCCACAATGCCGATGTGACCCTGAGACTGGGATCCAGCCTATTGTATCTCGGACGCACAAGAGAGGCCTTGCCCTATATCGAAGCAGCGATTGAACAGGATCCCGTCTATGGCCGGAACTATGTCATGCTTTGTGTCGCACACTTAAATGTTGGAGATCTTGAGGCGGCCATGCGTGCAGGACAACGGATGGCAGATCTCGGGATTCCAGGTTTCTATCTCGGGGTCGCTCAAGCTGCTGCCGGCAATCACGAAACCGCTGTCAAAACTTATTTTGAGACACGGCGTTATGTCGGAACACTCATTATGTCGCCACCTGGCGCGGACGAAATCTCAGACGAAGCGCGCGATTTCTATTTGAAAACCGCCGCGGAAGGCATTTGCAGCGGCAATGAAGAGGCCCGCCAGACCTATTGCAAACTGATTGACATGCTGCACCAAACCTTGCTCGACCCCTACGATCAAACCGTCGCTTGGCCAGCGGTCTGGATGGGGCATTCTGACTTGGTGATGAAGGTCTATCGTGAACAGATTCACCCTGCCAATATGCCGGGGCTGATGAGCCTCTGGACCGACATCGACCCCATCGGCCGTACGCTTCAGCACCCGGATTTCATGGCGTTTGCTGAAGACATTGGCATGGTTGAGGCGTGGGAAAAATATGGTTGGCCGGATCTTATCCCCTCAGACCCGCGCTAAGTCCCAGGCGAATTAACGCTTTTTTGACGCCACCTCGAATTGACCGTGTTGGCACAAGAGCACCATCCTCCGCGTACCCAAAAAGGGAATTACGGAGAGAAACCATGAAACGAATTTTCAGCTTGCTACTGATCGCATTTTCAATCGGACTCACACCTGCGCAGGCCCAACTAGAGCCATTCACTGATTATGAGATCAGCGACGCGGTCTGGGAAATCGGAACTATCAAGGTGAAGACCAATGCGGGCGATCACTATCTCGAGGGTCTGAAGGCGACCTGGGTTCGGGGCGCGGAAATCAGTAAAGAGCTCGGCTATATTGAGGACTATTCCATCTATTCGAGCATTACGCCTGAGAGCGGTGATTTTAATCTGCTGCTTGTCACAAAGTATGCCAGTCTTGCCGATATGGCTCCATCGAAAGAGAAGTATGAGGCAATCATGGACGCGCTCGGCCAGGAGCAAGCTGATGCGGATTCAAAGCGGGCGCTTGAGACCTATCCAGAATTGCGCGAAATCACCGGCAGCTACATCGTGCATGAGATCGACCTTAAATAAAGCCGGCATTTAACAGTGCGGAATTCTTTCACGGCACCCCGTTTCCTGGTCAAACCTCGATATGTGGGGTGTCGTATTTGCTTCTCAGTATGGTCCGCACCCGTCATGGTCACATAATCTATCGACCGATTTGACACTATTTTGACGCTTGCATCGCTTGACGGTGGTCGCCGTGACCCTGCACAGTTTACTCGGATTACATTAATAAAAACAGTGTGCTGCATGGCTTATCGGACCTCCGACCGAGAGGCTTGGCATAGCTGTGTCGACCGGAGACTTCTGGATGCCCCCCTAATTTTACTGGCAACAGAGGTCTCCGGCAAAGGCGATAAGCAGGGTTGGCTCCCGGTTATCCACAACCCTGTTTGAGTGAGGCACTTTGATATGACGGATAACGCGAATATCGCTCTAAAAGCCGGAACCTCTAAGCTGCCAGCTTATACCGAAAATGCACGTTTGCGCTTTGCGACCGGTACTTTACTTTATCTGGCGCAAGGCTTGGCCCAGGGGTTATTCTTCGTCGCAATTCCGAGTTGGCTTGCCGTGAACGGACAGCCCGTTGGGGCGATCGGGTCGTTTATCGCAGCAATCTCATTACCCTGGAGTCTCAAGTTCTTTATTGGCGCCGTTGTCGACCGGTATGCCTTTCTGCCGATGGGCCGTCGGCGCGCATGGCTTGTTGGCGCGCAGGCCTGCTTGATCATTTCGCTCATCGCCTTCGCCATTCGGAGCCCTTTGCCGAGTGAGCTGGCGACGATCATCATTTTTGGCGCGGTCTTGTCGGCCATGACGGCCGTTCAGGACGTGGCGCTGGACGCGATGATCATCGACCTGACTCCCAAGAATGAACTCGGAAAGATCAATGCTTTCATGCTGGGCGGAAAGTCTGTGGGCATGGCTGGCGGCGCGGCATTGGTTGGGTATTTCCTTGAGTATCAGAGCTTTCCGATTGCGATGATCGCAACCGCCTGCCTGTTCTCGATCCCCGCATTCGCCGCCATCCTGATCCGGGAACGCCCGGGTGAAAAACTCTTTCCATGGAATGAGGGCCAGACGTCGGTCCAGAGCCGCGATGCCAAACCAGACGCCTGGTGGCCTGTGTTGCGCGAAACGTTCCGCGTCTTGCTTCGGCGTGACCCGCTCTTGATCATTGGTCTCTGCGTTTTCTACGGCATGCATCAAGGCATAATCGAAGCGACGCTGCCGGCATTCGCAGCCCAGGAAATTCAGTGGGGAGAGACGCGATATTCGTCCTTGGCGGGGATTGGATATCTGATCTCCAGTGCCGGTTTATTGTTGGTTGGGGGCTGGGTAACCGACAAAATCGGGCCAGCCACACTCGGATATTGGACATCGGGTATCGTGGCCGGTGTCATCGCCATATTCATCTTTGTGGCACTCGCTTCGACAACCGACTTGTTTTTTTCAAGCTGGTACCTGTTTTACACCCTGATCGTTTCCGGGTTTTACCTCTGCATGGTGACACTGGGCATGCGCGTGTGTGAAGAGCACGTGGCGGCCACCTCATATGCTTTAATGATGGGATCAATGGCGCTCGGCATGATGCTCGGTGCGGGCAGCGCCGGTCTTCTAGACCAGATCGGTGGTTATGCAGCCCTGCTGACGGCGGCAATCGTTACGATACTTTCGTCAGCCGCCATGGGTTTGGGGCTTAGCCCGGCTACCGGCGGGCCCGTCCGAGCCCCAGGCTTAGTCTCGGAACCGCCGCCAAGATGAGAATCGGCCGCATCGCTCAGCATGTTCGCGCGGATGCTGTCAGTCTAATGCGAACCAGTCTCCACAATTCGCGGACGAGCAGGTGCTAGGCAACAAGGAGGTCGCGCCACTCGCGAAGCGCGGTGTCTCGTTTCTGTTTGAACAGGGTTCTGGTGTTGTCGTGCCTTTCAAAGTTGAAGTGATTGTGCACTGACGAAGAAACTGAGACGAACTTCTGCAGACTTCGCATCCGCCTGAGCCGGGACATCGCCCGCTCTCGCCTGCGGAAGGATAGGTGTGAAATTTATGCGCGTTTATTCAGATGGCGACCAGTTTCTTGGCGCGCCTCACTTCTGATGACCTTCATCGCGGCCCGATTAGACGGCCATCTACGAGTCACAATAATTCGTGGATTCCCATGTCGCTTCATTGCTTTTTTGAGGAAACCTCGACGCAGCAGCCTTATGGCGCTTCTTCGCGACAAACGATTCCAAGACTTCGCTTTCATGATCCACGGCTCGCCAGAGGTAGTGGTGTAAGCCGCGAATCTCGACGAAGACGTCGTCCAGGTGCCACCGCCATTGGAGGCTTCTTCGCATCGACTCTGAGCGCCGCCTACAGATCTTGTGTGCGAGCAATGTGCCGAACCGATCAACCCAGAGCCTCAGGCTTTCGTAGCTGACATCTATCCCTCCCTCGCTTGTGGACAAGGTCCTCGACATTTTGGAGCGACAGCGGAAATCAGACGTACATCAACACGCAAGCTGGATGATCTCAGGCGAGGCTTTAAAGTAGCGACACGGGTTCTTGGCCATTTCCTCAGGCTAAACACCAGGATTGGTCGCCTCCAGATGTTTGCCCTGACAACACCTTCTTGAGGCCATGCAGTCATCCCCCACTCATTGGAGGGATGAAGGCGACCTCATCCTCACTTGAAATTCGGAGCGTTGCCGCTGCGGGATGAATCTCATGATTCACACAGATTCGATTTTGCTGTTCGGAGAGCACCGCGGCAAGGTCAGGACGCGTTTGACATATGTGCGCAATAAACCTGGTTGCAGGCAAGTCTCCATCGAATTCGGGCATTGGCCATTCGTTGGCGCCCGCCAGATCCGACAGCTTTCCGAAAAACAGGATTTTTCCTTTCGCCACGCCTAGCCTCCCGTAACAGACATAGTGCGTTGTGTGGCGGGCTGGTCTATGCGCTCTGCATCGAAATTATGGCGCTCAGGCTTTTGGCGCAATGCCTGATCCAATACGTCGTGGAACACTGATCCATCCGGCTCTGCACGCAGGGCACCGCGCAGATCTACCCCGGCCTCGTATCCAAGACAGGTATACAACATACCCGTGCAGGTAACGCGCACACGATTGCACGTCCCGCAGAAATTGTGGCTGAGCGGTGAAATGAATCCCAATCGGCCGCCTGTTTCGGCAATTCGTACGTACCGCGAAGGTCCACCAGTCGAATAGACCAACGGCTCCAGGCTCCAGCGCTTAGCCAACGTCTCACGTACTGTAAGAAGCGAAAGGTAGTGGTCTTCACGAGCGGCCACACCTTCGCCCAATGGCATGGTCTCAATCAGGGAGACATCAAAGGCCTGACGATGAGCCCATTCGACTATTTCGGGGATCTCGTCTTCGTTGATGTTTCGCAAGGCCACAGTGTTGATCTTGATCTTCAATCCGACATCACGGGCCTTCGCGATCCCCCGCATGACCGTCTCGAACTGGTCTTTCCTCGTGACCCTTTGAAACATCTTCGGCGACAGCGTGTCCAGAGACACATTGATGCGCTCAATACCCAGACGTTTCAAATCCGCTGCATAGTGTTCGAGGCGCGTCCCGTTCGTGGTCAAGGAAATCTCTTTCAGACCGGTCGTGCCGAGTCTGCGCGAAAGATGTTCCAGCAATTGCATGACATCTCGGCGCACAAGGGGCTCTCCACCCGTGATCCTCAGTTTCGTGATGCCTCGCGCGATAAACCCATCAACCAGCCTGGCCAATTCCTCAAAACTGAGAATGTCCGTCTTCGGCAGAAACCGCATGCGCTCCGGCATGCAATAGGTGCATCGTAAGTCACACCGGTCCGTGACCGAGAGCCGAAGATAGCTGACCCGCCGCCCTGCCCCATCGACGAGCGCGGAACGCGGTGGCGCTCGGCCTGATGCGCCAACCTCCGCCTCACCGGGCCCGATAAGACGAACCTTCAAGCCGAATCCTCAGCCGGCGACGCGGAGTAGTCACCCGAACTGCCTCCGGTTTTACTCAGCAGTCGGATGGAATAGACCTCCATGTCCTTCTGCACAGCCTTCAGCATGTCGTAGAGCGTGAGACAAGCGACACTCACCGCCGTCAGTGCTTCCATTTCCACGCCCGTCCGGCCAGAAGTGCGCACCTCTGCCACCACTCGAAGGCCATTTTCATTGGGCGTAATGTCGACATTCACCCGTGACAAGGGAAGCGGGTGACAGAGCGGGATCAATTCGGCGGTCCGTTTCGCGGCCATGATCCCCGCCAGAATGCTGGTCGTGATTGCATCCCCCTTTTTCGACGTTCCACCCAATGCAAGATCCCGCGTTGCGGCGGACATGCGAACTACGCCTTCAGCCATCGCGACCCGCGCGCTGACATCCTTCGCGGATACGTCGACCATCTGTGGTCGTCCCTGGGAATCAAGATGTGTCAGTCCCTCTCCGCTCATGACGTCATCTCTCTTTCAAGCGGGGCATCAGTTCGACCATGTTGCAGGGGGCGTGGCGACTGTCCAATTGCCACCGGATCACCTTGTCCCAGCCGTCCCGGCAAGCGCCATTCGACCCGGGCAGGCAGAAGATGAATGTGCCATTCGATACGCCAGCACAGGCGCGAGACTGTAATGTGGACAGGCCGACGCTCTGATAGCTCACCATGTGCCAGACGACGGCAAATCCTTCGATCTGCTTCTCGAACAACGGCATCAGAGCTTCCGGCGTGACGTCCCGGCCCGTCAACCCAGTTCCTCCCGTCGAGATCACGACGTCGATGTCCGACGCGTCGATCCACGTCCGGACTGTCGCGGAAATGATTTCCTTGTCGTCCGTGACCAGCGTCCGGGCTGCCAGTATATGACCTGCCTCTTCTACGCGCGCTGAGAGAATAGCACCTGACGTATCAGACGATTCATCGCGCGAATCCGAAACGGTCAGCAGGGCGATACGAACGGGCTTGAAGGCGCGCTCCATCACTATTTTGCCCCCGGGCGCTGGCAGTTCCGGCTTATCGGTCATACGGGATCAACTTTCTTTGTTCCACGCAGCTGCGGCCGCATGATCGCTCGATCTGGGCTCGATCCAGGTCTCTCCGTCGGGACCGATCTGCTTTTTCCAAAAGGGAGCACTTGTCTTCAGATAATCCATAAGAAAGTCGACAGCTTCGAAGGCAGGTTTCCTGTGTTTTGCCAGAACCGCTACCAGTACAATCGCTTCTGAAGGCAATATTCGACCAACACGATGAATTATCAGGCAGTCTAGCACATCGAACCGAGCCCGGGCCATTCGTTCGAACCGGGCGATCTCCGCTTCGGTCACGGCAGGATAATGCTGAAGTTCGAGCGCCGTGACGTTCCCATGCTCGCTTCGAACATACCCTTCGAAACTGGCAAGCGCCCCATAATCCGGAGAGCTCAGGCGATATGCCTGAAGTTCGGACTCTATGTCCAACGGAGCGCTTTGAATACGGATCACGCTGGAATTCCTCGAACAATCCTGACAACCCGGACAACCTAGCGCGGGATAGCCGCATGTTTACATCCCTTTTTTCAGGAGGCACCAAGATACGATGATCTGGCTTACGCTCGGCTTCGCGCTTGTGGCACTTCTCTATTCGAGCGTTGGGTTCGGCGGCGGCTCGACGTATACGGCCCTGCTGGTGATCTCGGGCGTGCCCGTAATGCTGGTGCCGATTGTCTCCCTCTGCTGCAACATCCTCGTGTCCAGCCTGGGGGCGGCGAAATGCTGGAAGGCTGGCCTGTATCCAAACTCTCGCGTCCTGCCGATCCTGGCCATGTCTGTGCCGGCAGCCTTCCTGGGCGGACTGACACCTATCCCCGAACGCATACTGGTTCTGCTACTGGGCGGCGCCCTGCTTGCAGCGGGCATCCAACTGGCATGGACAAGCTTCATGCGCACGTCCCCTGAGACATTGAGCACGTCGCGCCTGCCAAAACTCGCGGCCCCTTTAATAGGCGCAGGGATTGGCTATGTGTCAGGCCTTGTCGGGATTGGCGGCGGCATCTTTCTGGCACCGATCCTCCATCTCGTCAGATGGGCCCCTCCACGAACCATAGCTGCCTTGTCCAGTGCCTATATCGCGGCCAACTCTGTTGCCGCACTGGTCGGAAAGTCACTGTCATTGCAGACTGGCAGAATGACGATCGATCTCTGGGAATTCTGGCCCCTCCTCATCGCTGTCGCCTTCGGCAGCTGGCTGGGGCACAAACTCCTTCTCGGCATGTTCCCCGAGCGTTGGGTGAAAGCAATCACTGCACTGCTCGTGTTGATCGTGGCCTTCCGCCTTCTGACCAGTCATGTATAGACCGATCCCATGATTACCAGACAGGAAGCCTTGGCGCATATCGGCAGTGTGCCAGCCATCCAGGAAACGGAAACGCTTCCATTGGAGGAGTGTGTCGGTCGAATATTGGCGGAAGATGTGGCGGCGAGACTGACCCATCCGCCCGCGGCCATGTCTGCCATGGATGGCTACGCCGTGCGATTCGCAGAAGCGCTCAGCAATGGGCCTCTGGCATTGATTGGAGAGGCCGCCGCAGGCACGCCCTTTGATGGCATTGTCGCTCCCGGCCAATGTGTGCGGGTCTTCACCGGCTCGGTTATCCCACGCGGATGTGACCATGTCATCATTCAGGAAGATGTCCGACGGCAGGACACCACAGTCTGGATCAATGTGCCCCAGGTATCGCCGCGCAACATCCGGCAAGCGGGGGTCGATTTTCACGCAGGGCAAGTGCTTCTTGAAGCAGGTGCCCGGATCAGGCCAGCTCACCTCTCTATTTGTGCGGCCGCCAATCATGCATACATGATTGTGTATCGTCGCCCACGTGTGGCATTACTGACCAATGGCGACGAATTGAAACCTCCCGGCTCCGACCTGCAACCCGGACAGATCATATCCTCCAACGAATATGCACTGAAGGCGTTGATCCGCGACTGGGGAGCAGAGGCCATCAATCTCGGTACAGCAAGGGATGACCCATCCGATATCAGACGCCGCGTAGAAGACGCGGGTAACCCGGATGTCTTTGTCCCAATCGGCGGCGCGTCCGTGGGCGATCATGACCACATGAAGGATGTTTTCGGGCATCTCGGCTTTGACCCCATCTTCACCAAGATCGCCATAAAGCCCGGAAAGCCGACCTGGCATTCCAGACGAGATCATCAATACGTTCTGGGACTACCGGGAAACCCGGCCTCGGCTCTTGTTTGCGCCCATCTCTTTCTGAGGCCTCTGATGAATGCCCTTCAAGGCCAACCAGCCGACGCCCAATGGATGCAGGCGCCTCTCGTAGCGTCCTTACCGGCAAACGGAGCGCGAGAGGCCTTCCTGAGAGGGACGTTAGCCCACACCAAGAATGAGGCGCCCAGTATCACGCCCGCCAGCAACCAGGACAGCTCTCTGCTCACCCCCTTTATCGAGACGAACTTCCTTATTCACCGCCCATCTGACGCGCCGCCCCTGGCGGCTGGAGAT
>TARA_R110001632_G_scaffold89156_3_pt1 | contig 21865 bp, 17 predicted proteins | sample TARA_R110001632 | Tara Oceans TARA_R110001632 (sample SAMEA4398266) | marine metagenome | biome: Polar Biome; feature: [SRF] surface water layer (ENVO:00010504); material: water (ENVO:00002006), including particulate matter (ENVO:01000060) such as... | depth 5 m
TGGTCTTCGTGGACAATCTTGGTCTGTAAAAGCAAATACAAATTCGGTCGTAAATCAATTTATCTTTAGTCCGAGAGGACAATTTGCAATCAAACCAGATTGGGATAAAGACATGCTCTTCAGAGTTTCTGGTGGCGTCTATTCTCAACCTCCTTTTTACAAAGAACTAAGAGGTTTTGATGGAAAGATAAATCCTAATGTAAAAGCACAAAAATCGGTTCACATTGTTCTTGGAAGTGATTATAGTTTTACAATGTGGGACAGACCATTTAAACTAACAACAGAAGTTTATTATAAGAATTTAACCAACGTAAATCCTTATAGTGTAGATAATGTTCGTATTCGTTATCAAGCAAATAACAATGCTGTAGCCTACGCTACCGGTTTAGATGTGAGATTAAATGGTGAATTTGTTCCTGGAAATGAAAGTTGGATTAGTTTAGGAATTTTAAAAACAGAAGAAAATATTGATAACAGAGGATATATTGCTAGACCAACTGATCAGCGTTTTAAATTGGGAATCTTGTTCCAAGATTACGTTCCAAACTTACCTGATTTAAAAGCATATTTAAACTTAGTGTATAATTCTGGTGTACCTGGTGGAGCACCTGCGTATTCAGATCCTTATAATTTTCAAAGTAGATTACGGGATTACCGTAGAGCAGATTTGGGAGTTATATATGTATTTACAGATGCTAAAAAGAGATACTCAACAGGTTGGTTAAGTCAATTTAAAGAGTTAACAGCTGGTTTAGAATTGTTTAATATGTTTGGCATTCAAAATTCAATTACCAATACTTGGGTAAGAGATGCGGCAACTAAAAGTCAATTTGGAGTACCAAACTTTTTATCTGGACGTATTTTGAATTTTAGAGTTGGAATGAAGTTTTAAAAAAGTAGTCTATCGTTTAATGTCGGTTTAACAAATCAATCATTAGCTTGTCTAATCCTAAGTAAATATTACTCTTATGGAAATCAAAGAACTTAATAAAAGAATGCGTTTTGAAAATGAAAGATTTGGTAAATGCTATCAAAAATTACATACCTTGATTAACGAACTAAAAACACAAAAACTATCTACTAAAGTCATTGATTTCATCAACCAACAAATAGAGTTGATCAACTTTACACAAGAAGAAAAAAAATTAAAGAAACAAGTCCGATTAAGTCAACAAAAGATTTTACGATTGTTAGAAAAAGAACATAAACTTGTTCCTAAAGGATATTACAGAAACCTCTGGATGGTTTTAGGAATGTCGAGTTTCGGAATTCCAATGGGAGTTGCTTTTGGTGCTGCTTTGGGGAATATGGGTTTATTAGGTATAGGATTGCCAATAGGAATGCTTATTGGAATGGCATTAGGAACTAAGAAGGATAATGATGCTGCTAAAAATGGAAGACAATTAAATTTTGCATTGAAATATTAATGAAACTTAGTCATTACAAACCTTGAGTAAACAAGTGTAAGAAACCCCATGTAGCCAAAAGATTTCTTCATCGTTTTACAAACGCTTTCGAAATAACATAAATGATGTTAAACCTCTCCTAAAATTTTCTCTTATACTAATGAGAAGATTACCTTTAGAACTTTCTAAACAATCAACTCCATGAAACCAATTATTACTTTTTTTACTTTACTTCTCTTTTGTGTATCAATAAACGCTCAAGATTTAACGTTCGAAGAATACAATCCAAAATCGACATTGGTAGTTCCAGGAAAGATTATTAAAAAAGCAAAGTTTCCTTTTATTGATGTTCATGGACATCAATATAGAATGCCAACGCAAAATCTAGCACCCGTAATTGCCGCTATGGACACCCTAAACATGGGGATTATGATAAATTTAAGTGGAAGAACTGGAGACGATTTAAAAAAGTCAGTTAAAAATATCGCGGATCATTATCCAAATCGATTTGTAGTATTTGCTAATATTAGCTTTAACGGTAATGTTGGAAAAAAAGGTTGGATAGAAGATACTGTTCGTCAATTAGAACAAGATGTAAAAAATGGTGCAAAAGGATTAAAAGTATATAAAAGTCTTGGCTTACGAGATAAAGACAATACAGGAAATCGTGTTGCTGTAGATGATGTAAGGTTAGATCCTATTTGGGCAAAATGTGGCGAATTAGGAATTCCTGTTTTGATTCATTCGGCAGATCCAAAACCATTTTGGGACGACTTTAATGGTGACAACGAACGTTGGTTAGAACTAAAAACGCGTCCAAGAAGAAAACGTGGACCTAACAATCCTGCTGCATGGGAAACTATCATGAAAGAACAGCACACTATGTTTAAAAAACATCCTAAAACAAATTTCATCGCTGCACATATGAGTTGGTTAGCAAATGATTTAGGGAAACTTGGTGAATTATTAGACGAAACTCCAAATATGAATGTTGGTATTGGAGCTATCATAGCTGAATTAGGAAGACAACCAAGATTTGCTAAGCAATTCTTTATCAAATATCAAGATAGAATCTTATTCGGAAAGGATAGTTGGAAACCAGAAGAATTCCCGACCTATTTTAGAGTCTTAGAAAGCGCTGATGAATATTTTCCTTATCACAAGAAATACCATGCCTTCTGGCCAATGTATGGATTGGATTTACCTGATTACGTCTTAAAAAAAGTGTATTATAAAAATGCGCTGCGTATTGTACCCGGTTTAGATAAGAGTTTGTTTCCTAAGTAATTACATCATTTTTTCATATCTTTAAAGATACTCTTTTTGTAAATATATTTACTATGTATGACAAAGATAAAGAAATGCAAGATTTTATTGACGAGCACATTTTAGGTGAGCGTACTAGTGATGCTGCAGAAGACAGTTCTGGTGCTGCTTGGGCAGCTTATGAAAGAGGCGAATACAAAGTGCCTGATTGGTATTCTAAAGAATATAAAGGCAGGAAATCTGTTACAAATACAATTATCAAAAGAGATGTTTCTGTTCAGAGAGGTGCTTCAATTACTTTAGATACGTTTTTAAGATCTATGGGGATTTTGTTTCTAATTCTGTTAGCTATTCTTATCGTAACAATGATTTTTAACTAATTTTTATTCACTGCTACTTTTCATAATGTTACTTATAAAATCTGTGCAGCGTGATCTTTTGTTTTTACTTTAGAAATCACTTCTTCAATAACTCCATTTCCATCTACCACAAAAGTAGTTCTGTGAATTCCGTCATATTCTTTACCCATAAACTTTTTAGGTCCCCAAACTCCAAATCCATTAATCACAGCATGATCTTCATCAGCTAATAAAGGAAAAGGTAATTCGTATTTAGCAACAAAGTTTTGTTGTCTCTTTTCTGAATCTGCACTCACACCTAAAATTTCATATCCTTGCGCTTGAAATGTATGGTAGTTATCTCTTAAATTACATGCTTCTGCTGTACAACCGGGTGTACTTGCTTTTGGATAAAAGAAAACTACTAATTTCTTCCCTGCATAATCACTTAATTTCCTTACAATTCCTTGGTTATCTTTAGTTTCGAAATTTGGAGCTTTATCTCCAACTTTTAGTGTGTTCATTTTTTTGTTAGTTTTAATATAACAAAGATACAAAGTGTCAAAGGATTTTAAAACCAACTTTGTAACTTTGTAACCAACCAACTTGGTAACTTATAAAAATATGACCAAAGCTGAAAAGGTTCAATTTGTAATTGACACACTTGAAGAACTCTATCCAGAAATTCCAATTCCTCTAGATCATAAAGATCCATATACCTTATTAATTGCCGTTTTACTCTCTGCTCAATGCACAGATGTAAGAGTAAATAAAATTACTCCACTCCTATTTGCAAAAGCTGACAATCCGTTTGATATGGTAAAAATGACAGTTGAGGAAATTAAAGCAATTATAAGACCTTGTGGATTATCACCCATGAAATCCAAGGGGATTTATGGCTTATCTAAAATCATCATTGAAAAATACAATGGCGAAGTTCCTCAGTCTTTTGAAGGTTTAGAAGAATTACCGGCTGTAGGACATAAAACGGCTAGTGTTGTGATGAGTCAGGCATTTGGTGTTCCTGCATTTCCTGTTGACACTCATATTCATCGGTTGATGTATCGTTGGAATTTAACCAATGGTAAAAATGTCACTCAGACTGAAAAAGATGCAAAACGATTATTTCCAAGAGAGATATGGAACGATTTACATTTACAAATTATTTGGTATGGAAGAGAATATTCTCCAGCTAGAGGATGGGATTTAGACAAAGATATTATTACCAGTAAAATTGGAAGAAAATCTGTTTTAGAGGATTATTTTAAAAAAAAATAATGCATTAAAAAAAGCCTTGACTCGTGTCAAGACTTTTTCTACTCTTAATTCAAATTCAATTCAATGAGGATATTTGATTTGGTTTTTACAAGTGATAGCGATTTGGAAAAATTAATCAAAAATTGAACTGTTTCTTGTTTAGGTTGCTCCTGAAAATCAGAAGACTTTTTAGAGTAAAGTTGCTTCATACTGTATTTTAGTTATTGTCTTTCAATAAATTAACGAAGCAATTTTACATTTATTGTTAATTCACTAAAATAATTTTATTTTTTTCTATGATCTTTCTTAAATTGATTAATGCATAACGCATTCTTCCTAATGCAGTGTTAATACTTACCCCTGTATTTTCGCTAATTTCTTTAAAACTCATGTCTTTATACATTCTCATTATAAGAACTTCTTTTTGTTCTTCTGGGAGCTCTTGAACTAAGTCTCTAACATCAGATAAAATCTGTTCTTTAATCAATTGTTTTTCTGCGTTTAGATTTCCATCACTTATTACAGAGAAGATATCAAACTCATCTGTGTTTTTAAAGGTTGGCATTCTATTCGATTTTCTGAAATGATCTATGATTAGATTATGAGAAATACGCATTACCCAAGGTAAAAACTTCCCCTCTTCATTATAGTTCCCGCGTTTTAAAGTTCTAATAACTTTAATGAACGTGTCTTGAAAAACATCTTCGGTAATATCTCTATCTTGAATTTTACTGTAAATAAAACTGTAGAGACGTTGTTTGTGTCTTTTAATTAAAGTTTCTAGGCTTGCTTCGCATCCTTGAATATAATTACTTACTAAAGTACTGTCTGGAATAGCATTTTTATACATCATATAATTACTTTAAGAAAAGCATTGAGGGCTTTTCATATATTATTTTTTAAATAAATTAAAAGTAATTTTATTCTATATGTGTATAATTTACTGATTATTAGAATTCCAAAGATTGTAAATATTTATTTGACTTACAAATTTTTAACAAATTATAATTCAATTCATTTAAAAAAAAGTGAAAAATTGATTATTTTTAACGCTTGCTTTAAAAATATATGAACCTAGACTTATCAAGTGTAAACCCGAAAGAAAACATCATCATCAAAGGAGCTAGACTCCACAATTTAAAAAATATTGATGTTGTTATTCCTAGAAATAAATTAATTGTTATTACCGGATTATCTGGTTCTGGAAAATCTTCCTTAGCTTTTGATACGTTATATGCAGAAGGTCAGAGACGATATGTAGAAAGTTTATCTTCATATGCACGTCAGTTTTTAGGAAAATTGCACAAGCCTAAAGTAGATTATATCAAAGGAATTGCTCCTGCAATTGCCATCGAACAAAAAGTAAATTCAACGAATCCGCGCTCTACGGTAGGTACTTCTACAGAGATTTATGATTATATTAAACTCTTGTATGCCAGAATTGGTAAGACCTTCTCCCCTATTTCTGGAGATTTGGTAAAGAAGCAGACCGTTACAGACGTGATTAATTATGTAAAGAAATTTGAAGACAAAACAAAATTATTATTGTTATGTCCTATTGTAATTAATGAAGACCGTGATATAAATACGGTTCTAAAAGTTTTGTCTCAACAAGGCTATGCTCGTTTAAAGTACCAAGATAAAATATATCGAATTGATGATTTACCAACAAATGAAAAAAATTACGATGATTTAAAATTAGTCGTTGATAGAATTGTTGTTCAAGATGATGAAGATTTTTATAATCGTCTAGCTGATTCAGTTCAAACTGCTTTTTTTGAAGGAAGCGGTGTTTGTATCATTGAAAGTTTAACAGACAATTCTTCTACAGAATTTAATAATAAGTTTGAACTAGACGGGATCCTTTTTTACGAACCAAATACTCATTTCTTTAGTTTTAACAATCCTTATGGTGCTTGTCCTACTTGCGAAGGTTATGGGAATGTCATTGGAATTGATGAAGATTTAGTAGTGCCAAATACAGGAATCTCAATTTATGATGATGCAATAGTTCCTTTTAGATCAGATTCTTATAGACATTACAAAGACGAATTAATTATCCATGCCTATAAATTTGATATTCCAATTCATAAACCTTGGTTTGAATTAACAGAAGAACAAAAACAATTGGTTTGGGAAGGAAATGAAAATTTCTATGGAATCAATCACTTTTTCACAACACTAGAAGAAAAAAGTTATAAAATTCAGAATAGAGTGATGCTTTCTCGCTACAGAGGAAAAACAACATGTACAGAATGTGATGGTAAAAGACTGCGAAAAGAAGCTGACTATGTAAAAGTTGGTCATAGTACAATTTCTAATTTGGTCACCATGCCTTTAGATGAGTTATCTGATTTCTTCGGACAATTAGAATTAAACAAGTACGAAGAGAAAATTGGTAAACGTTTGTTAACTGAAATCAACAATCGTTTAGAGTTTTTACAAAATGTTGGATTAAACTATCTAACATTAAACAGAACTTCCAATACCTTATCGGGAGGCGAAAGTCAACGTATAAACTTAGCCACTTCATTAGGAAGTAGTTTGGTAGGTTCTATGTATATTTTAGATGAACCAAGTATTGGTTTACATCCAAAAGATACCGAAAGACTGATTGATGTTTTACTAGACTTACGAGATCTAGGAAATACAGTCATTGTAGTTGAACATGACGAAGATATCATGAAAGCTGCCGATTACATTATAGATATTGGACCTGAAGCTGGAACGTTTGGTGGACATGTAGTTGCTGAAGGAACCTTTGATGAAATTTTAAAATCAGACTCTTTAACCGCAAAATATTTAACTGAAGAGTTAGAGATTGAAGTTCCTAAAAAAAGAAGGAACTCAAAAAATTATATTCAAATTATTGGAGCTAGAGAACATAACTTACAAAATATCAGCGCAACGTTTCCTTTAAATAGTTTAACTGTTATTACGGGAGTTTCTGGTAGTGGAAAAAGCACTTTGGTTAAGAAAATTTTATATCCTGCCATGCAAAAGAAAATGGTAGGTTATGGAGAAAAAATCGGTCAACATACTGAAGTAAAAGGAAATTTCGAGAATTTAAAACATATAGAATTCATTGATCAAAACCCCATTGGTCGTTCTTCCAGGTCAAATCCTGTTACGTATATAAAAGCCTATGACGACATTAGAGCCTTACTATCATCTCAAAAGCTTTCTGCCATTAGAAATTACAAACCAAAGCACTTTTCTTTCAATGTAGAAGGTGGACGATGTGAAGTTTGTAAAGGGGAAGGAGTAGTGACTATTGAAATGCAATTCATGGCAGATGTTCATTTACAATGTGATACTTGTAATGGAAAACGATTTAAAAAAGAAGTGCTAGAAGTCAACTTTGAAGGAAAAAATATTGATGATATTTTAAATTCTACTATAGATGATGCTGTCGCATTTTTTGTAGAACATCAACAAACAAAAATTGCTAGTAAACTAAAACCTTTGCAAGATGTTGGATTGGGTTATGTGCAATTAGGACAATCTTCTTCTACACTCTCTGGTGGTGAAGCACAACGGATCAAATTAGCATCATTTCTAGTGAAAGGAAATACAAAAGACAAAGCACTCTTTATTTTTGATGAACCTACAACTGGATTGCATTTTCATGACATCAAAAAACTATTAGCATCTTTTAATGCTTTAATAGAAAAAGGACATTCTATTATTGTGATTGAACATAATATTGAATTGATTAAATGTGCCGATTATATTATTGATCTTGGTTTAGATGGCGGTAAAAATGGCGGTGAATTAATCTTTGAAGGAACTCCTGAAGAATTAATTAAAAACAAAAGGTCGTACACAGCTAAATATTTGAAAGAAAAATTATAAGTCTTTTCAAACTCATTTTTTACTTTAAATTTTGTGAACTATCTTCGTACTCATGGAATTGAAATTAACAGATCAACAACGAATAAATTGGGTTAGAATTGCGGCAATTACTGCTACATTAATCTTAATGTTGTATGCACCAAAACTATGGTTAACTGATAAAATTTTCCCTGTAATTCCTTTGTTTGATTGGATTCCAATTCCAACTGGTGTTTTTGATACTTTTTTTTGGTGGTTGTTTTTTGGAAGTCAAGTTCTGTATATTTTTGTCAATAAACGCTGGCTTGGCTGGACCGTTCTGTTACTCTACATCTATCTAGCTTTTGTAGATCAAAATAGGCTGCAGCCCTACTTTTATCAATCGGCATTAACCATTTTAGCAATCGTTATTTTTCCCAAAAGAACGGATGCCAAAAAAATACTATACACCGTCATTCTTATCTTTTTCGCTACCTATTTTTGGAGCGGAATTCAAAAATTAAATAGTGCATTCTATGTGCAATGGTTAAGTGCATTAGAGAAACATTTTAGCTTTTTACCACAGTGGTTTTTACAAGTATTTACTTATGCGGTTCCTTGGTTAGAAGCTTCTATGGGAATTATGTTGTTATTCAATAAAACCAGAAAATTCGCAATCGGGTTTATCCTAGGAATGCACGGAATCATCACGTTTTTATTATTCTATCTTGGGTATGGTTATAATGTAGTTCCATGGAATATTCAAAATATGATTAGTGTTATTGCACTGTTTTGGGGATTAAAAACTGTGAACTCTTTAGATTTCTTTATCAAGTTCTTTGACAAACAAAGAGCTTTCATATTAGTCTTTACAATGATATTGCCTATTAGTAATCATCTTTTTGGAGTCTATGATAAATTACTTTCCTTTCATTTTTTTACTGCAGATTTAAACTATTATAATGTCATCATCGGGGAAGAACTAAAAGAGAAATTACCTAAACATATTCAACAATTTTATCGTACAAAAGAAGGTCATGTTTACATTCAAATGAATGAATGGGCTCAAAGGGATAATAAGGTGTTGTTTTACCCACAAGATCGTATTATTGAATACATGGATGTCTATTTACGTTCTTTTGCCAACAATCCTTCAGATCCAGATTTACTTGAACTTGAGGTCTACAACAATCAAGGGAAAAAGTAATTTCTACGAATTCTAGTTTGTTTCTTACGAATTCTAAAACCAGCTAAATGCTGCATACAATGCTGTTTACATTTGATGTATAGAACTCAAAATAGTATTCATCATTTAAAATTTAGAACGTATGAAAAATGGAATTGTAACAGCAAATTTAGTAACAGGGTTAATAGTTATACTGGGTATTTTTACTAGTTGTGACTCAAAAAAAGAAGGTAAAACTACAGGAGTTGTAAACACTGCTAATCTAGTTGACATAACTTTAGAAAAAAATGAAGTTTTTAGACAACCTGTTGTTTTCATCACAGGAATTGATTCTGAAGAGCAAAATTTTTATAAGAGCGCTAGAAATTATTTTATAGAAAAAGAATACGAAGTAGTTGACTATACTTTTTCTATGCAAGAAGTATTTACATGGTTAAATAAAAATTACGATGGCACTTCTTATGGTGAAATTCATATCATTTCTGACAGTAACCCTTGGAAAGGTTTAGAAATGGAAACTTTAATAAAAGGAGATAGAGTCACCACAGAAAGTTTACGAAAAGCAATCACTCAAGGGACATTACCAACTTTAAAAAACGGAATCTCATCACATACTAAAGTTGTTTTTCACTCAAAGGGTATCGGAGAAGATACTGAGTTAATGAAAACTTTAAAAGATGCTTTTGTTGCAAATGAAGTTCCGAATGTTATAGCCTCACCTTATGTAGATGTTTTTGGAGGAGAATTTTCAGAACATTATTTAGCGAAACCGTATTATGTTTTCTTTCCATATTCTCAATCACCAGGAAAAACAGATTTATCTAAAGAGATTGCTAGAAAATATAGAGATGAGAAAGATATCGACTGGTATGATGCTTTAAACAATGAACAAGAAAGATATGTTGGAGATGCATATACGTACAGATTTAGTGTTCCGGTTGAGTGGGAATTTGACTATACAAACTCAGATAATGAAATGCCAAGTTTTAAACTTCCAGAAGAAATCATGGATTGGATAGAACAAGATGAACAATTAGTAAACGTTATGAATAGTTATAACATTCCTATAGATAAATTTAGATGGAGATCATACAAAAAAGGAAACAAGTTAATTATTAAAGGAAAAACGACTGTTCTATGTGTATTAAAGCCTCTAATTAAACCTTATGGAGATTTACAACACGTAGAGCCAGATACCGAAAACCTTCGTTTATATGCTATGAAATAAGTTTGGAATGTTATTTGTTTGGTTGTTAAAGTAACTGTTTGTAATGAGCAGTTACTTTTTGTGTAAGTTTGTCCTCAAAGAGGAATTAAGTATCTTAAATTCAAGTCTTAATTAAAAAATCTGTGAATATAATATATAACGTATTGTCATTATTTAAAAGGAATAATATCTTATGTATTCTCTTTTTCTTATTGGTAAGTTTTTCTTCGAATTCTCAAAATAGTCAATTACAAAATTTTACAACAAAAGAAGGATTACCACAATCTCAAGTCTATGATATTGCTCAAGATTCTATTGGTTATCTATGGTTAGCAACACAAGGTGGTGGTTTGGCTAGATTTGATGGTGATGAGTTTACTGTTTTTAATGAAAAAAAAGGCCTGAAATCAAATTTTGTCAATTCATTATTAGTAAAAAATGATAGTCTTTTTATAGGAACCTATTCAGGGTTCTCAATATACACCAAAGGGAAATTTAGGAATTATGAAAGCCCCAAAGTAACTAAAGTAGTTTTAATAGATCATAAAATAGTATTAGCGACAGAAAAAGGGATTTTTGAATTTAGAAATGATTCTTTACATCCAATCTCGTCAGTTTTAAAAATAGACCTAAACCCAGTTACAGATATTATTAAAGGTACTAATAACTATTTTGTAGCCACAAAAAAAGGATTGTGGAAACTTAATCAATTAGAAAAACCAACTTCTGCTACTAAAATTTATATCGGAGAATTTACTTCATTAACAAAAATTAATAATCAAATCATCGCTTCCACTTTCGACAAAGGAATCATCGTTTTTAAAAATGGTGAAGTTGTTCAAGAATTTCCTCAATTCAAAAGAATCAATTCTATTCACTTTATTGATCACAATTATTGGATAGCAAGTGATTCTGAAGGAATTATCGTTTTAGATCAAGAATTTAAAACAAAACAAACAATTAATCAAGATAATGGATTAGTTATCAATCAGATAAAATCAATTCTAAAAGACACCCAAGAAAATATTTGGATTGCAACTTCTGGTGGTGGGCTATATAAACTTACTCAAAACAACTTTCAACATTTCGATAAAAACTCTGGTTTAAAAGCGAATAGAATTTATGCCGTTCATAATATTAAAAATGAAATTTGGATTTCTAATGCAGAAAAAGGCATCGTAAAAATTGATAGTTTAGGAGTGTATCCTTTATTTGAAGATTTTGGATACATCAATAAAAAAGCAAAAACAATAGCTTCCGATTCGTTTGGAAACGTTTGGGTTGGAACAGATGGAAAAGGGATTTTAATTTTTAAAAAAATAGTTTCTGATACTATTTCTACTGAAGAAATATCGAAACTTGATATCCTAGAAGAGAAAATTTTTCCCGAATATAGATTAGAGACCGATACAATTACTATAGAAAACGGACTTGCATCTAACTGGATTAGAAAGATTAAAATTCAGGGTAATTCTATTTGGGTAGCCACCTACTCTTCCGGAATTAACAAATTGAGTTATAATCCTAAAACCGAAGAAATATCACAAGAGAAAGAATATTTTGGAACAAAAAAAGGGATTAAAGACTTGTTTATTAATGATTTAGAAACTGATAAAGAAGGAAATGTTTGGTATGCAACCAGAAATGGAAATATCGGATCTATATCTAATGGACAAATAAGAGACTTTCATCGAATTTTAGGTAAAAATATTTCTATATCTACTTTAGTAATTAAAAATCAGAATATCTTTTTAGGAACCTTAGGTGATGGTATTTGGATTGCAAATCTTGAAAACCCTAGAGAAATCAAACAACTCTCTGGAACAAAAAAATTAAATTCTAAGAATATCTATCAACTTATTTTCGACAATGAAAATAATTTGTGGGCTGGAACAGAAAAAGGTGTTAATAAAATTGTTTTAGATCAAAATAATTCAATTTCAGATGTGTTTTATTTTGATAGAAGTGATGGGTTTTTAGGAATAGAAACCTGTCAGAATGCAATTACTAAAGACTCGGATGGAAATATTTGGTTTGGAACCATGAACGGTTTAACAAAATACATTCCTTCTACGAATCAATTAAAAAAGGTAAAACCAATCATCTCTTTTGAAGGAATTGAAGTAGCGTATCAAACAATAGATTCTATCAATATTAATCAATATTCGAAGGTTTTACAATTAAATCCAACTGAAAATCATCTTTCGTTTAAATTTAAATCTACAGATATCAATCATCCTAAAGGAATAGAATATCGTTGGAAATTACTCAATGAATTTAGTCCTTGGAGTACGAAAGACTTTATTGATTTTGCCAATTTAGACTCGGGAGAGTATGAATTTGTTGTTCAATCTAGGAACATCGATTGGATGGAAAGTGATGTTATTAATTTCAAGTTTTTTATTGATAAACCTTTGTATGAAAAGCCTTGGTTTTTATGGACAATCTATACTTCTTCTGGAGCAATACTTATCATAATTATAGTACTCTTTTTTATAAGAGTTAAACAAAAAAACAAAGCGAAAATCACCAAGCTTGCTATGGAAAATCATTTGCTTTCCCTAGAGCAAAAAGCCTTGCAACTACAAATGAACCCTCATTTTATATTTAATGTTTTAAATGGTATTAAGGCGATGGGGTCTGAAGGTGAAACGCAACAAATGAACACTACAATAAATACGTTTGCTTCTTTATTGCGAAGTATTTTAAACAGTTCTAGATTAGAAGAAATCTCGTTGGGTGAAGAAGTTAAAACGTTGAAAAACTACTTATCACTAGAACAACAAATGAGTGCAAATTTATTTGAATATACTATTGATGTACACACCAATGATATAGATCCGGAAGAAATATTAATTCCGCCGATGTTAATTCAACCTTTTGTAGAAAACAGCATTAAACATGGGTTTCAACAACTCAATAAAAAAGGGATTATTACTATTCGTTTTGCTATTACTGAAGAATTCTTAGATTGTACCATAAAAGACAATGGAATAGGAATTGAAAAATCTAAAGAATTGAAGAAAAAGCATCATCAATCTATGGCATTACAAGTAACTAAAGAACGAATAGAAAATTTATCTGGCAAGAATTCTTTACAGATAAAAGAGGATAATGGTACCGTAATTTCTTTTCGAATCCCTTTAAAAACAGATTTTTAGATATGGTAAAACACACAGCTATCTTAGTAGACGACATACCAGCAGCATTACAATTATTAGCGAATGATATTGAGCAAAAACATCCATCAATTTCAATCATAGGAAAAGCTAAAAGTGTTGTTGAAGCAGCTAAATTGTTACGAAAACAAGAGCCAGATATTCTGTTTTTAGATATTATGTTAGGAGACGGAACTGGTTTTGATGTGTTAGAAATTTTTCCAAAATTACGATCTAAAATCATCTTTGTTACAGCAAGTGATGAGTATGCCATTAGAGCATTTAAGTTTGCTGCTATTGATTATGTTTTAAAACCTTATTCTGATGAAGATTTAAATACTGCTATTGAAAAAGCTACGCAACAAATTCAGCCAGACAAACAACAATTAAGTGTTTTAAGAGATTCTATCTCTGCTCCAAATCAAAGACCAAAAAAGATTTCTTTGCATACCTTAGATAAGATTATTGTCGTGGATTTAAATGATATCATCCGTTGTAAATCAGATAATAATTACACAGAATTCTTTTTCAAAGACGGAACTAAAATACTCGTTACTAAAACATTAAAAACATTTGCTGATTTGTTGAAAAACTATCAGTTTTTACGAGTCCATCAAAGTCATTTAGTAAATACTACTTATATCAAAGCGTTTATAAAATCTGATGGTGGGTATTTGGTTTTAAAAGATAAAAATACGGTCCCTGTTTCTGTTAGAAAACGTGCTGAAGTGATTGAAGCTTTAAGTACGATTTAGACAATAATCAAGTAACAGTCATCCATTAGTTTAATTGGTGACTTCGAGAACCTCAGTCACCTAAAAAATTAAAACACAATATTCAAGGTAATTAGGTAGGTAATTGAGGTGTCAAGTTGAGCTTTTGTGCCTTTGCTACTTTGCTACACTTCTACAGACTCAGTGCATCGCTTTACCACTTTCAATAACTAATAATCTAAAAAAGGCAAATTCTCTACATCAACATTTCCGCCAGAAATAATTACACCAATTTTTTTTCCTCGAAACAATTCTTTTTCTCTAAGAACTGCAGCTACAGCAACTGCACTAGAAGGCTCTATGATAATTTTCATTCGTTCCCAAACTAGTTTCATTGCAACAATAATTTCTTCTTCCGTCACACGAATAATTTGATGAACATGTTCTAATATAATCGGAAAATTATGACTTCCTAGATTGGTTCTTAATCCGTCTGCTATTGTATTCGCTGAAGTGTTCGTTTCAATTTTTCCGCTCTTTAAAGAGCGATAAGCATCATCCACTGCAAATGGCTCTGCACCGATAATTTGTGTTTGTGGTGAAAACTGATTGACAAACAAACAAGTTCCCGCAATTAATCCTCCACCTCCAACAGGGCAAATGATATAATCAAAATCTGTTTCTTGATGTAATAATTCATAAGAAGCAGTTCCTTGACCATGAATTACATCAATATCATTTGAAGGATGCAAAAAAGAAGCCTCAGTTTCTTCTTTAATTCTTGATGATACTCTTTCTCTAGCTTCTATTGTAGGTTCACATTCTGTGACTATTCCGCCATAACTTAGGGTTCCTGCTTTTTTTATTTTTGGAGCATTCGTTGGCATTACAATATAAGCCGGAACATCTAAATTTATAGCAGCCAAAGAAACAGCTTGTGCAAAATTTCCAGAAGAATGTGTCACTACGCCTCTACTTCTTTCTTCTTCAGACAGTTTTAAAATTGCGTTTGTGGCTCCTCTAATCTTGTAAGCACCAGCTTTCTGAAAGTTCTCACATTTTAAATAAATTTCACATTCAGCTAATTCATTGATCAATCTAGAATGCAAAACGGGTGTCTTATGAATATGAGGTTGAACTCTATTATAAACTTCTTGTAAATGCTTCTTATTCATAAAATAGATTTGTGTAAATGTAGAAAAACTTATAAGATCAGAAAAAGTCTTTCAGAAATGAAAAAGGCTTTTATTATTGGGTTGAAGATGAGACCTTTTCAACATCGCTGAAGATAAATTTCTCGTCTGATTTAATTATAGTTTGTATAACTAAAAAAGCTTCTCCATTTCTGAAGAAGCTTTTGGGTAGAAGACGGGATTCGAACCCGCGACCCTCGGTACCACAAACCGATGCTCTAACCAACTGAGCTACAACTACCGTGTCGCTTTCGTTTTTGTAAACATAAATGTTTTAACGGTTAAGCGGGTGCAAATATAATTTATTTTTAAATTTATGGAAAGAAAAAATTATATTAATTTACCTAATGATTCAACAGCAACAAAGCGTTCTACTGTAAACCCTTCTGCGTAATCAACTCCAATTAATCGTCCCAAATCTTTTGCTCTATATTTTATACTATCCGTAAAATTTTCACTTGTAATTGGAGTTTGTGGTTCTTTACTGTTAGGGTCGTAAAACTGAGAACTATACGCCAATACAGAATCCATTTTTTGTTTCATAAAACCAGTGACATCAACCACAAAATCTGGCTCAATATTTTTCCACTGCATATAGTGATATACTAGTTTAGGTCTCCATTTTTCTTGAATTTGTCCATCAAGTTCTGTTTCAATTTTTTGAAGTCCACTTAAAAAACAAGCATCAGAAACCAATTTACTTCCTTTACCATGATCAATATGTCGGTCATCAACGGCATTACAAAGCACAATTTCTGGTCGATATTTACGGATCATTTTAATAACTTCTAACTGATGCTCTTTATCATTTACAAAAAAACCATCAGCAAATTTTAAATTCTCACGAATAGAAACTCCTAGGATAGTAGCAGCATTTGTAGCTTCTACTTTTCGTAATTCTTTAGAACCTCTAGTTCCAAGTTCACCTTGAGTTAAATCAACAATTCCAACTTTCTTACCTAATGTAACCTCTTTGGCAATAGTTGCAGCAGCTCCTAACTCAACATCATCTGGGTGAGCTCCAAAAGCTAAAATATCTAGTTTCATATAGTATATATATTCAATTTTAATTCTGAATTAGTCCATTCATAAACTAAAAAAGAAGTGTTTTATTAAAGTTTAATTATTTAATGTGAGAAATATTACATCAAAAATAACTAATTTAATAGGAATATTTAAGAAAGCACTAGCTCTATTACGTTTTCGAACTTCTATTTTAATAAAAAAAACTGCTGAATTTTATGAGATTCATAAAAATGAACTATTCACCAGAAACATGATATTGGTCATAAAAACAAGCTAGTAAAGGTTTTAATTTTACCTAAGCAATAACAATACGGAACTATAAAAAGAAAGCGATTATGATTTTAATGTTTACTATTTTAATTATTACAATTGGATTATTTATTTGGGGGAAATACTCTCCAGATGTAGTCGCATTGATTTCTATGTTGAGTTTATTTTTATTCGGGATTTTAAACTTAAACGAAACTTTAAGTGGATTTAGTAATCCTACCGTTATTATGATTGCTTCATTATTTATTATCGGAGAAGGATTGTCTCAAACTGGTTGGACTGCTTTAGCTGGTAAGAAATTAATTGAATTAGCTGGTAAAAGCATCTCTAAACTATTAATTATTATAACCCTTGGATCTGGAGTTCTTTCTGGTTTTGTGAGTAATACAGGAACTGTTGCAACATTGCTGCCTGCAACAATTTCTTCTGCTTGGAGTATAGGAACGATGCCTTCTAAAATTCTTATTCCCATGGCTTTTGGTTCTAATACTGGTGGTCTACTAACGTTAACAGGAACCCCTCCAAATATTATTGCCAATAATGCTCTTATAGAAGCGGGTTATGAAGGTTTTTCTTTCTTTGAATTTAGCCTTATTGGTTTGCCTCTTTTGCTCATTGCTATTCTATATTTTAGATTTTTCGGACATAAATTATTGCCAAAAAACAAAACCAACAATAAGCCTATAAACATAGATTCTACTTTGCATGAGTGGATAGAAGCTTACAAAATTGAAAATAATTATTACCGATTAAGAATACGTTCAATTTCACCATTAATCAATACAAAAATTAGTGAATGGGATTTAGAAAACACCTATAAAGTACACCTAATTCGATTAAAACGAAGACACCCAAATAGATTTAAAGGAACACAACCTTATATAGAATTCCCTGAGAATACGACTGAGTTAAGATATCATGATATTATTACCGTAAAAGGAAATACAGAAGATATAAATAAGTTGATGATTACTTTTAGACTCGGTCTATTACCTATAGAATCTGTAAAAAATGAGCTAAGAACAAATCTAATAAACCAAGAAGTTGGAATGTCTGAAGTATTGATCACTCCAAAGTCTTTTTTAGTTGGAAGAGAAATTAAAATACATGACTATTTTAAAAGGTTTGGATTGCAATTATTGGCTGCATCAAGATATCAAAAACCTTATTTAGAAGATGTTATAACAGTAAACACCGGTGATAGTTTTATTATTAGAGGTCCTTGGAAAAATATTGAAGAACTAAATAATCAGCATAAGAATATTGTGGTTTGTGGAAGACCCGAAGCAATGTTAAAAGACGTTGATGAACTCACGCCAAAATCTTTTATCGCTTTAGGAGCTTTAGTTTTAATGATTGTGCTCTTAATTTTAAAAATTGTACCAGGTGCAATTGCCGCTTTAATTTCTGCTGGAATTGTACTACTAACAGGATGTGTCCCTTTTGCAAAAGCATACAAAACAATTAGTTGGACGAGTGTGATTATGATTGCAGCAATGATTCCTATGGGTCTTGCTATTCAGAAAACTGGAACAGCAGCACTAATTTCTAATTCTATTATTAGCGTACTAGGAAAAGAAAATCCGATTTTATTATTGGGAGGAATATTTTTACTCACAACAACATTTAGTCAGTTTATAAACAACTCAGCAACTGCAGTCCTAATGGCGCCAATTGTTTTACTCGCAGCGACCTCATTACAAATATCACCAGAACCATTGCTAATTACTATTGCAATTAGTGCGTCAACAGCATTTTTAACTCCCATTGGAACGACAACAAATGCGATGGTAATGATTTCTGGTGGCTATAAATTTTCAGATTATTTTAAAGTGGGTTTTCCTCTTTTAATACTCTTCTTAATCACAACATTAATACTTGTCCCAATCATTTGGCCATTTTAATAAAAATTAAATCAATCTATTATGACAGCAACATCAATTATTCCAAAAAAATCAGATCTAAGCATTTATGGCATCAAAAACGTAACTGCTAACTGGAACCTATCTCCAGAAGAACTTCAGAAAATAACTGTAGAAAAAGGGATGGGTAGAGAAACTAAAAATGGAACTTTAGCAATTAACACCGGTAAATTTACTGGTAGATCTCCTCAAGATAGATTTATTGTTAAAGATGAGTATACAGCAGATAAAGTTTGGTGGGGAAAAACAAACAAACCTGTTTCCACAGAAAACTTTGAGAAACTTAAAAAAAACGTAGTAGCATATCTATCAAATAAAGAATTGTATGTGAGAGATGGTTCTGTATGTGCAGATCCAACATACAAAACGGATATCAGGACTATTACAGAATATCCTTGGTCTAGTTCATTTGTATATAATATGTTTTTGAGACCTTCAGAAGAAGAGCTCAAAAATTTTGATGAAGAATGGCTGGTTTTGTGTGCTCCTGGATATGTTTGTGATGATCCTAAAGCATACGGAATTCGTCAAGGAAACTTTTCAATTATTAATTTTACTGAAAAAACAGCCTTAATTGGTGGCTCTGCTTATACAGGAGAAATAAAAAAAGGTATTTTTTCTGCCTTAAATTTAATATTGCCAATAGAAAGAAATGTGCTACCAATGCACTGTTCTGCAAATGTTGGTGATGATGGAGACACTGCAATTTTCTTTGGATTATCTGGAACCGGAAAAACAACCTTGTCTGCTGATCCAAATAGAAAACTAATTGGTGATGATGAACATGGTTGGACAGCAGAGAACAATATCTTTAATTTTGAAGGTGGTTGTTATGCAAAAGTAATCGATTTATCAGAAGACAAAGAACCAGATATTTTTAGAGCGATTAAACCAGGAGCCTTATTGGAGAATATTGTTTTTGATAAAAATGGTGATGTAGATTATATGGATGCATCCATTACGCAAAATACCCGTGTGAGTTATCCAATATATCATATAGATAATATCAAAGAGCCTTCTTTTGCTGATAATCCAAAGAACATCTTCTTTTTAACCTGTGATGCTTTTGGTGTTTTACCTCCTGTATCAAAACTAACCCCTGGTCAGGCTGCATATCATTTCATTTCTGGATATACAGCAAAAGTAGCTGGAACAGAAGCTGGTATTACCGAACCAATACCATCATTCTCTGCTTGTTTTGGAGAACCTTTTATGCCTTTACATCCAACAAAATATGCAGAAATGTTGAGTAAGAAAATGACTGAAGCCGGTGTAAATGTTTGGTTGATAAATACAGGTTGGTCTGGAGGACCTTATGGAGTTGGCTCTCGTATTAAATTAAAATATACAAGAGCAATGATTACAGAAATTTTAAATGGAAACTTAGATACTATTGAATACGAGCAACATCCAATTTTCGGATTGATGATGCCAAAATATTGTGCTAATGTTCCAACAGAAATGCTAGACCCAATGAATACTTGGTTACAAAAAGGGGCATATATTAGTAAAGCTATTCAATTAGCACACTACTTTCACTTAAATTTTGAAAAATTTGCAGGTGAAGCTTCAGAACATATTATTGAAGGAGGTCCATTAATTGATGAACACCATCATTTAGATCATATGTAGAATTATTTTTTAGGCTAGGTTTTTAATTGTCATAAAAACCTAGCCTACTATTTTATAGAATCAATGAAAAAAATTGCCTTAATTATACTATTACTTTTTTGTACATCAAAAATTTACACACAAACAAAAGCAGAAAAAAATCTTGGAAGTTGGATTGTTTACTACGGTAATCATACCATTTCAAATAATTGGAGCATTCTAACTGGTTTTGAAGAACGGAATTACAAAACAACTGAAAATTATAATTTAACACTTTACAAAATTGGTGTTAGCTATAAAATTTCTGAAAAATTTAAAGCAACATTTAGTTATCTGTATTTAGATATCGACAGAACTTTTGAGCCAGATATAGATCCGAATACTATTGAAAACAGGTTTTATGAACAAATTTCTTACAGCGCAAAACACTTTAAAATCCCTTTTAAACACAGAGTAAGGCTAGAACAAAGAAACTTAAAAAACTTAGGAGTTAACACCCTAATAAATAGGGTTCGATATCGATTAAAAACAACAATTTCTTTATCAAAAAAGCTCTATTTAACAGCAAGTAATGAGTCTTTTCTGAATTTTAAAGGGACTGTTTATGCAGAAAATAGGTTTTATTCTGCTATTGGTTTAAAGGCTTCAAAAATGGTTTCTTTAGAAGTAGGTTATCTTGGGCAATACATTAATAATCTTCATTTAGATAGATTACAAGTAGGAGTCTTCTTGAATACTGGCTTTAGAAAGAAAAGATAAAGTAAAGGTTAAAAAGAGATTCTCCACGTAGTTCAAACTGATAAAAAGACTGCATGAAAAGTGTTAAATTTTGTCATTCAGAGCAAAGCGAAGAATCTTATTTTATTAAAAATAAGTTACATGAAAGTTATTGAGATTCTTCATTACATTCAGAATGACACTTTTGAAACAGTCTTTTTTATTGCTTGTTCTATATCAGCAATCAAATCTTCTGGCTCTTCTATTCCAACAGAAAAACGAATTAAACCATCTCGTATTCCGCGTTCTAAACGTTCTTCTTCACTTAATAAAGCGTGAGTTGTTGTTGCAGGACTTACTGTTGTGCTCTCTAATCCTGCTAAACTCATAGACGCTTTTATGAGTTGCAATGCGTTTTGAAAATCCATTGCATCTATCCCTTCAGCTAATTCAAATGACATCATCGCTCCAAAGCCATGCATTTGAGATTTTGCTAATTCGTGTTGAGGATGGCTTTTTAATCCGGGGTAATACACTCGATCAATATTAGAATTTTGCTCAAGATATTCTGCTAGAATTTGAGCATTTTTTGTTTGTTCTTTTACTCTTAGATTTAAAGTTTTCAAACTTCGTTCTAACATCCAAACGGTAGAGTCACTTAAATTTCCACCAAAGTTAATTCCGGTTTTCCAAATCAATTCGATGTGTTCTTTTGATGCTGCTATTGCTCCTGCAGAAATATCTGAATGACCTCCCATATATTTAGTGGCAGAATGAATCAC
>TARA_R110001632_G_scaffold41404_3_pt1 | contig 21864 bp, 2 predicted proteins | sample TARA_R110001632 | Tara Oceans TARA_R110001632 (sample SAMEA4398266) | marine metagenome | biome: Polar Biome; feature: [SRF] surface water layer (ENVO:00010504); material: water (ENVO:00002006), including particulate matter (ENVO:01000060) such as... | depth 5 m
AAGATCTTTTCTGTTAAGCATTTTTGCAATACCGCTAAGATTTTTTACATAACGTCCCCCACCTAAACCATCTTTTTCAAATGAATAAGCCGTACTTACTAACTCAGTTATGTTGTCTGTTATAAATCCAGGCTCATTTATTTCTTTTCCTGTCAAATAAGAATTAAGTTTATTTACTAGATTAAACAACCATTTTAATACTTTTTGAAAAAGGGATGTATATTCCGGTGTCACTTCAGTTTTAAACTCTTTATTAAAAAGCATACTTAACCCTTGAGTAACTAGCTCTAAATCTCTATCTGTTTGGGTAAATCCTCTTTTTGATGTATATGTATTATTAATATCTTCATTTAGTTCTGGAAATAAAACTTTAGATTCACTTAATAAACGGGCAAATAACCTGTGCTCTTGAGATTTAATTACATCAATAAATGGGTGTAGCACTTCTTCCACAAGTATATCATCTGTGATTCTTTCTTCAATTAAATAAGCTTTGCCGTCTATATAAAAGGAGTTCATTTCTGAAAACTTAATCTTTGCTTTTTGTTGAGGTTGTAAAGAATCATAATATTTTTTAGCCTTTTCTTCACTGACCATCTCTATTTTAACACCAGGAAATATCCTATTCATATGCTCCACTAAAGGTTTAATATGAGTAGACTCCTTGTTAGGCCTAGATTTTTTAGAGACCATCTCTAAATTATAAAACGCTTTATTTAAAAAGAATTTACCATCTTGAATTATTACTATACCAGGATTTATGTTTTGAAAAGATAGATAAGCTTCAATCTTTTCTAAATCTTCCACTAAAACATAATTATTACCGTCTTTTTTAATTAATTCTAATGACTCTAAATTTTTTATAATATCTTGAGAAAATCCTCTGGATTCTGATTCAAATATAACCTCCGCATCTTTGAAGTCTGATTCTAGTGTAGATAATTTTGGTATATCTTTAGAATTATTTAACTGCTGCCAAGCTATAATCAACATAGATGTAGTTAAATCATCATTATATTTTTCATTTATAGCTTTATACTCAGAAGAGTTTCTATTTGGACAAGATATTCCCATTATTATTTTATTTTATAAACAACTTTTAATTACGTCAAGTGCAAGTACCGTAGCAGCATTTACTCCAATCACATCTTTCATTTTATCAACTGTAAGCATAACAAGACTATATAATGCTTCAGCTTTATCATTACCTTGCAATTTAGTTATTAAATCTTGATATGTAGCCTGATCTTTTTTAAAGTCTTGTATTTCTTCAGGAGTATATGGGGCGTTTTGAGCTTTACGAGCATCCCTACCATTTTTTATTTGCTCATTTATATAATTCAATTGAACTCGAAGTTTATCAACTTGAGTTTCCATTGCAGCATTCAATCTATCTGATTGAGCTTTGTTATCTTTTGTTGGATTTTCGGCAATATCCGCAGCCTCTTCTAAATATTTAAGAACTTGTTTACCCAAGCCTTTTTTATCAGCAAGTTTATCTAGCTCATATTTAGAATCATCTATGGGTCCTTCGTTACTTTCAGCCAAATCAAACCCAGTGCCGTCTCCAAAATTTTGTGGAGAATCATCCGTGCTATCATCTTCAAATACTTCATCTAGATCGTATCTAGGTTCACCGGTATTTTCTTCTGAAACTTCTTCACTGTTTTCTTGAATTCGCTCATTTATTTCTTCTATATTGTTTATGTTTCCGGGGAACATGAAACTACCACCCCAAGCATATTTAGAACCAACTGGTATAACTTCTACATATGCGGCATAGCTTCCTTTATTTATTTTTCCTGCATGGAGAGGTCTATCTTTAATCATATTTTTAGCTGCAACTTGCACTAATTTAAATGTTTTAAACTTACCATCAATTTTTATTTTAAATGCTGCCGGAAATGATATAGTTGTATCAGCTAGTTTTTCGCCATAGTTTACCTTAAATCCATAGCTAGCTAACCATCCTGTAGTATTAGATAGTATTGCTTTATTTGTTTTGTTATTTGCAATAGATGCTTTTCTACTTATAGTTTGAGAATCTGTTTCCTGAAATTTAGAACTTAGACCAAAAGCTTTGAATATATCTATTCTCATAATAGGCATACTCGGTTTTGATTTATCTAAATATAAAGCGCTTGACAGTGGATTCTTATCCACAACTACTGTTGTCTTCCCTGTTTTTTTATTAGTAACAGTTTTATTATAAAGCTTATACCCTATTTGAACTAAATAATTATTTAACTCTTTGTATAAAATTGGGCTATGTTTTTTAAGTCTCTCCGCTTCTGCTTTACCTATAAGTGGTTGAAACATCAAATCCCGACCTTCTTTTAGCTTAATTAGCTTATTAAATTGTTTTTTTAAATCAGCTACAGCAGTATTTTGCTCTTCTTCTGTAGAAAAGTAGGCGCCCTCTTCTATACCAAGACTCTTTTTTGTTACAAATGTAATAACGTTTTTTTCATCTCGTGATCCTAAACTTCCCGCTTCACCATTCTGCATTTCGTTATCAAATACAAAATATACCGTATCAAGATCATCCTCAGCCATTTCAGCTGTAATATGCTTTTTGGAGATAGAGGCTTTCTCAAATGGATCATATATTAAATCATTCGGTAATGATCTACCAGCTCCACCTCCGGAATAACCAAAGGACTGTAAAAATATTGAAGACGATGATGCAAGCATATAATTTTCAGTATAATCATTTAATAAATCTTCTATACTAACACCAAAAACATTTAAAGCCGCATTCTTATTATCGCTCATTAAAGCCTGATGTACACTTGGAATGATATCTAAGTAGTCACCTATCAATTGAGGGCCTATAGATCTACCTATAGATCTATATCTTTGCTGCAAACCTTCTTTAACCATTGTATAAAATACAGTGTTCCTACCTATATCAGCAGTTGACTTAGTACCCATTATATTTAATAATCCTATTTGACTATTTATTTTTTCTGTATAACTAAGTTTTTTAAATGTATCATGCTGAAGAAGCGCTATTCCTGAGTCATTAGCGGGATCTGTTTTTTCTTGCCAAATTGCAAAATCTTCAAGCCAGGTATTTGTAGCTGCATCATCCCCTAATAAATCAAAGGCTTCATCTAACATTGAAGCAATATCATTATCTCCATATAATAAATCTTGATTTAAAGCTTTAATTTTAACAGATCCTTGCTTTGAATTTTGCATTTTATGCATGTAAGCTTTTAAAGTTAAAAACGATAGTACATCTTCATTCATTGTTTTCCTTAACTTCTTGCCAGCAACACCCATTAACTTATAACGGTCTGCATTTTCTATAATACCTCCATTAAAAAGTTGATAGTTTGGAGTATACTCCATAAAAACATTTGGTAGATATGTCAGAAAATCTACAAACTGTTTAACAGAATTAGATTGCCATGTTTTCGCTTTTACTTTTGGATTTATGCCAAATATTTTTCTGACATCTATTATAGGAGTTTCCATTGGACCTAACTTACCAAAGGACGCATTGTCATCATACAGATGATAATAGTCAATAGCTGCTAAAACATCTGGTATTTCAGACTTCTTCTCCTTATCATAACCGGAAGCCAAATTCATTAAGTTTTTTAATTGTTTAGTTCCGTCACTAATAATAGTAGCCTGTATATACATTTGAATTATAGCTAACTCATCTATAATTTTCTGTATCATAAATTCAGTCCGTCCTGAATCTTTTTCCGCTAATATATCTTTAGCAAATTTATCGCCTTGCTCTGTTGTCATAAATCCAGATATAGGATCATTTATCGAATCCCCAAGTAAATCTTGATTTATATTTGCATTATCTATTCTGTCATTTACGTCTTCTTCAGATAAATTCTTATCTAAAATTTCCAACATTCCGCGTAATATTTTTATACTACCTGGGTGAGCATCATTTTGTCTTTGAATATGCGAAGAAAACTTTGTTGGTATATCATTGATTAGAATTTCTTTATAGTTTTCTTTTATAATAGGAGTATTCACTATCAAAATTGCAGTTTTTAAAGGAACACCTAATGCAATCATGTTTGTAACAACACCTAATGTAGAGATGCTAAGTTTTAACCTTGCAGCAAGCCTTTCTTTAGCATTATCCGTCATTGCTGTAATTAGCGCGGATATAATATACTGCTTTCTTTGACCGGCTGTACCATCTTCAAGTATTTCATATGCACCTCCAAATGTACTATATGATCTACCATTAAATTTTAATTCTACTTGAGTTTCCTCGTTATCAACGATTGTACTCATCAACTTGATATTATAATCTGTTAAAAGAGATAAATATAAGTTTGGTAATACTACAGCTCCAATTGATTTTGCACCTGCTTTATTATTGTCAAAAGCCTTAACTTTAGCTCTAAGATTATTCACATTAAGACCATCCTCTCTTGCTTCTTCAGCTAATATTGGAAATTCAGATTCTATCTCTTTCCATACATCTGTAAGAGGTTTTATATCTGCTGGTTCCGCATGAACAGGTGGAAGATACAATCTTTCTCCTTCTTTATTTAAAGCAAATGTATTCTGTTTACCCGCTCCATCTAAAGATTTAGGTGTATTCTTACCTGTTATATTGTCTTTATACAAGGGTCTGTAATCTGATATAGTTTTATTACCCAATAGAGCTGTCTTAAGATCTAAAATTGTATTATTTAAAGCTGCCGAGTATGGGGCTGCTGAAAAATTTCCAAATATTTTATTATTATCTAAATATTCTTTATACTCAGATTTTGTTGTTGGTAATCCTAGTACAGTCAGCGCTTTCCAAGTTTTTAAATTTAAACCGCTATCTTCTATATCTTCAATTTTTTTATCAGATAGCTTTTTGTTGCCTAAAGTATTATACTTTTTAGCGGCCTCTGATAATGTACTACTTCTTTTATCAACATCTATATTTTGATAAATAGCGTAATGCTCAAATATATTCCCATATTCCACAAATGTATTTGATTCAGTAACATAATATTCTTTTATCTGAATATATAATTTATCAATATCAAAATCGGCCCCTGATTTCTCAATTAACTCTCTTGCTGAAACAATGGATGAACCATAAAAAGTTGGTATAAAATCTACAACCATTATATTTAATGAAGAGTGGTGATCTTGAGAAGGTATTCTTATTCCAAACTTTTTAGCAACTGCCTCTGGAATTGCCGATGTAGTATTATATAGTAGATCATGTTCGTCTGCAGTGTGCGCTGGAAGCATTGATTCTGTATAACGCTCTCCGGTAGCAACTCCATCCTCCGTATAGCGCATAACACCATCTCTTAACCTATCTACAATAATGACACCTTTGCCGTTAGAATTTTTAACAGCGCTAGCAAGACCATCAATAACATCATTTTTAAAATTATCCCCATCATCTAAATCAAATGATATATCGGAATCACTATAGTTTGCTGTAAAATCTCTTTCTCTAATTACCTCTGAACGTAAAGGCTTACCATTCTCATCTACTTCATATACTCTTCTAAATACTCGCATACCTAAATCTGAAACCAAAGCTGCAGATATTCCTGGTACTTTTTCAGAAATAACAGATGAATTAAAATATGTCATAAATAATCTTTTTGCTGCAGATACAGCTTTTGGATTATTTAAATCATATTGTTGTTCACCTGTTTCAGGATCTATTGTAAAGTATGGTATAATATCCGTTTGGCTACCGCTTGCCATAAGACCGTCTTTAGCGTATTGCAAAAAAGACATTAAATCCGGATCAATTTTCTTATCGGTTATAGATCTTTCTAAAAGGTTTAATCCTGAATCAAGATTAAATATTAAATTTCTTTTACTAGTATAGCCTAATAAGTTTCTATTAGTTATTGAGGCATTATACATATCCTTTATATCTTTTAATGGTATAGGTTCATTATTATTGTAACCAAGCATTACTACTTCAGTATTCTCATTTTGTTGAGATGTAATAATTGTTTTTATTTGAGTAGGATCTGTTATTGTAAGTTTATTAGATGGATTTATAACCTGCAAGCCTAAATATTCAGGATCTAAACTAGTACCATTTAATTCATCAGATGTCAACTCACCGCCAAGTATATCTTCATGAGAAATCAAATTTGTTTTCATCATTTTAATTGCAGATGCTGAAGCAGACATTGAAAGCTTACCTTTAGTCTCAGATTTTTCAAGGTTTACTCTTAAGTTATGCATAGCTCGCATATTTCTTTTAGCAACCCATTTACCATTTTTCTTTACTGAGGTGAGATCTTTACTTAAAAATATTACAGACATTTTAAGATATCGTTTACCATCATAGTAAACATACTTTTTAGAGTTCAGCATATGTTGCATTTTAGCATGCCCTGCTAAACCTTCTTTACCTCCTGCCGCAAAATACTCCTCGCTTGTAACTTCCTCACCCGCTTCAACCTTATCAAGCAATGATGCTAAAGCTGGATGAAGTTTTCCAAAGCCAAAATAAGTATATTTGAAACCTTTAATTGTCATGTAAGCCTGAGCATCTGCAATCTCAGTTTCATTATCTTTATTAAAAGTCCCTTCTATAACAGGCTCTGTAAGTTCTATTAAATTTATCTCATCGATTATTTCAGTTATACCAAGTTCTCTACTTGACTTGTTTATAGGTAAATCTGATTTAGCGCTATAATAAGCAGCAATCGCTCCTTTATTTCTTTTAACTTGATCAATGGCATTTTTAAGACTTAAAGATTCATCTCCCATCAACAACTTATTTATTGCTGTAGTATTTATAAAATCATTAATGAATATTTGTTTTAGATTATAATCATAATCCTCAGTCATATTCATAATTCTATTTGTCTTTCCTATAGATGCTTTATTTGCACCAGCTGCAGAATCTATACCCTTAGTGATGTCTATACTTATATCATATTTGCTTAGACCGATATCTTTTAATGTCAGTTGAAATGATGCAAATTCCTGATCCATTCTAGTAGATATAAAAGTTCTCAACTCCGTTATGTTAGAGCCCATTGCTTTTAATGCGTCTTCTAGTGTAAAGTTTTCTAAATTATTTTCACTCTTAGCTTTTTTAATTTCCGCTAGAAGTTCAGATGCATACCCTGTTAATTCTCTAATTTCGGACTCAGCATTTTCATCAACCTTTTCATAAAAATAAACAGTCTCATTTTTTTCAATGAGATTCTTTATTTTATGAGTTGTAGTATGCATAACTACATTATTAATTTTAACATCGATCTGATGAGTATCCTTTTTAGTTGCACTTATTAGTTCGCCTAATTGATCATAAATCTGTTGTTGGGTAAGGTTTGCCAGTTTTCTAGGCCCTACATACCTCATTTTTACTAAAACCTTTTCGCCATTTAAATATTCAAATTTGCCTCCTTTTTTCTTAGGTCTATTAAACGGTGTAATTAAAACATCTTTAATTGTACCTTCAATAAGATGCCCTGGCATTTGAGATTTCTGAACTAACACATTTATGTTAGAGTCTTCATCTTGCATTAAATCTAATTCATCCTTTAAAATATTTACTTCTTCAGCTCTACCTACATCGCCAGAAGCAAAATTTAAGGGTGTTAAAGAAGTCTCATTATTATGAAATTTAAAAGCTCTACCATTTTCATCTAGAACTCCATTAGTTACATTATAACCTTCAATTTTATCTGTACTAGGATTTCTACCAAATTCATCAACTATTCTTTCAAATTCACTTTCAATATTAGATACTATAGTATCAATGGATTTATCTGTTAAAACAGTTCTGCCTTGAGAATCTGTTTCTACAGCTTGTATTACAGCCATTGGCACTGAATCTCCTGTATTTGAAGCTTCCGCTACTCTCATCAAATGAGGAGAAATGCCATGTTCAACCCCATCTTTATCTATAACCATTTCAACTTGACCACTCTTATCGTTGTAAGTACCCAGATATGAATTTATTTGAGCAGCAGCAAATTCTTTTGGGTTTAGATCGCCATAAGTTTTACCCTGATCATTTACAGTACCTACTAATAGATCATCATCTTCAGTTTTTTCTAAATAGGCACTTTCCTTTATTCCGGATATTCTTCTAACCTTAAACATCTTCTTTCTTGACATTGCCTCAAAAGCCGGACTATTTAGAATAGGATCATCTGGATAATCTCTTTTTATTTTATCCATCAACTCATCATGTCTATTTAAAGCTTCAATTTGTTTTAAATTAAACGAAGGTAGCTGATGAGCATATACCAAATCCCCATTAGGATTATTAAACATTGATACTCCTATATTCTCATCAAATGGAGCATTTTGCCTACTTATTTCTCTAAGTCTGTTATATACATTTTCATCTAGATTTTTATTTAATATATCCGCAGGACTAGCTTTACCTGATTCAGCATCTTTTCTAGAGAGGGCATCTATAAGTTCATCTATAGCTTCCAGGCTTATTTGTTCATTATCTGTATACATGTCAATTAATAACTCCTGAGATTGAGTAGGAGATGTTAATTCTTTAGCCATTGAAAATTTTATAAATAAAGGTGCTATACTAATACCAAAAGCTTCATTTAAATCTGCAGATATTTTTTTAGATATACCATCTAAATCTTTCTCTGATAATGATTTTCTTTTTTTACCTATATACCTTCTTAAACTATCTAAAGCTTTTAATCCTTTGTTTAGCATTGGTACATCTTGCCCATCTTTTAAAGATCTCCATTTTTTACGCCATTCTATTTCCCAAGATTCAATTTGTCTATTTACATCATCTCTGTTTGCAGCGCTATAAGTATAAACTTTTAGATGATTATCCTGATTACTGTTATTCACTCTATGTATAAACCAAGAGTCAACTTTAAAATTTTGAAATGCGCTAACAATCACAGGTGCAAGAATACTATCTAAATTTTGCAAATCACCAGCCATCACTTCCTCTCCTGTAATATTCAAGTCAGTAAAAATTCTATCAGCTACAGCTCTAGTCTGCGGATTATTTCTGCTAAATGTCCAAAGTCTTTGTAATATTTCTAGAGAAGTTTTTGCGCCAGATCCAACTTTCATAAAGCCATTATATACAGTTGCAAAATCAACTGCAACTATCAAAGGCTCATTTGTTTCAGGATCTAAAATATCATTCCCTAAAAAATCTTTTTCTGATAATGTTGTTGTAGCAAAATACATTCTCATTTCTTTCGATAATGAATTGAAACCTCCAATCATAGAAGCATCCTTACCATACTCACTTGCACTTCTAAGGCCAAACTCCATTTCAAATTCATCTACCTCGTTTTCCTCAATAGATAATTTTACACCAAACAACTCCATATAAGAAACAACACCCTCTCTTATGGCTCTTTCATTTTCAGTAAATGCTTTATGTAGTGTACGTAGTTTCTTTTTCTTATCAGCTGTATTTAGTATTACATCCGTTTTATATATGGGATTCTTTACATTATACAGTGCTTTGTGCATGTTAAAAGAATCTTCAACTTCTTTCTTTAAATCAAAAGCCGGCTCTTTTTTACTAGGTTTAAATTTCATTTGCCTAGAAACAACTCTCGCAGAAATAGCAGTAACTATAGAAGTTGCAAGATCTTGAGTTAAAACCAACTCAACCTCATCTCCAAACTCATCTGTATATGAATCATAAGGTATAATAGCATTAGCTTCTATAACAACTCCGGTTCTAGCACTTTCTGTAAATCCATTTTCCGCAATACCAGCAAGTCTAAAATTACCAGAATCCACTTTTTCAAAAAATGGTCTAAGACTTGTGGAATTATAAGAACTAAATATTGATTTAAGCCATTCAAGCAATTTAGTAAAGAAAGATTTTATAGAAGAATCAGTACTAGTAGATTTAGGATTCTTTTTAAACTTCTCAAACTCATCTGCCATATATTCTTCAAGAACTTCTTTTCTAAGTTCTTCTATTGACATATTCTCATATGTATCCGCAGAGTTTTTTAATAATTCTACAGCTTCAGACATAGACTTAGTATAAACACCTTTAGAAATTTCATAGCCTTTTTTAGACCTCATCTTTGCAAGGACTTCTTTTTCAGCTATACCATATAATTCATTTTGCTGCTCTGTTGTAAGTAGCATTCTAAATACACCATGCCAAGCCTCATGATATCTAAATGGGGATTTAGCTCCCGTATATATAGTACCGTCTAATTCTAATCCGCCTGATATATCACGCATACCCATAACAAAAGCACCAACTCTAAGCCCTCCCTTTTTTAAGTTGTTGCCAAGTTGATCTATATCAAGAATATTCATCCATTCAGGAAGATTTTGCTTAGCCCATTCTAAGAACACATCTATATCTTCTACATCATCTATATTAAGATCTGGAGATATAATCTTGTTAGCATCCTTTCTTTTCTTTATCAGTTCGGATTCTTCTGCTCTTAATTTTTTAATTCTAGGATCATTATTAATCTCATCTTCATCTGCTGATATATCAAATTCATTTTCTATTCCGGTTATTTCATTATTTATTTCAGAAAGCCTTTCGTTTATAGATTTCTTTGTATTTAATGCTTTTGATTGAGGATTTTTTTCTAACTGGACTAACTTCATTATTAAAGGATCTAGCTGCTCTCTTATATCAGCGTTTACCTTATATGCATCTGCAATTTGCTTATATCTAGGAGTAAGCGTTTTTACTAAACCTTTTTTATTATCGTATATCTTTTTTGCAATGAACGCAAGCTGCCCATCTGAGAGTATAGTTAAGCCATCCGATCTTGTAAATATTTCATTAAACTCATCATCTGTCAAAAGATCTATATCATTGTTATCAGTTTTAGATTTTTTTGGATTCGCGTTATTCTCCTTCTTCTCCGCATTATTGACTTGGGCCGCAAGATTCATCTCATTTTGAATATTGACACTATCAACATCAACTTTAATTTTAATATCTATTCTAGGCGCTAAAGGACTTAGCGTTGTAGAAGATTTTTCATAAATTTCATCTAAGCTAACACCCGTTCTTTCAAAAGACTCTCTAAAGTTATCTATGCTTAGTTTTACATCTGTTCTTTCTCCATATTCAACAGAAGCGGCAGTTGCTTTAGCCTCGTCTATCAATGATTCTAAAAGTTCTATCTGATTGTCCGCACCAGAATAATTTTTAATTGATTCATTATTATCCAAAAATGCATCAATTCTTATACCTTTTTTAGTATCATATATACTTAGATTAAGATGCCCATTTGTTGTTACATTTAATTCAAAGTTGTAACCAGGGATACCTGAGATAAAGAATTTATTATTAAGATTCTGGTTCCACTCAGATAGAGTTAATCCTCCAAATTTATCAGATAGTACTAACTTTTGAGATTTTTCCTGAATCCTTTTTTTCTTCACTCCCTTTTTAGGTGAAGCAAAATTACTATCTTGTATTTCTAATGCAACCTCAAGCATTTCCCCAAATACATCATTAAGCTCCTCTTTATTAATCCTAGTAGTTTTAATAGGTGCATATGAGTATTTACCATTTGCCGTTTTGACAATCATTACATACCTGCCGGATTTTTTAATGCTATCAAGCATTGAGGGACTTTGTGTATTTATATCATTGAGTATCTTTTCTTCAAACTCTATTTCCTCCTCGGCAGTTCCTTCAAAATCTGTAATTATTTTAGTAGCTACTGTGGTTTTACCCTTTTTATCTGAACTTTTAGTATTGACAATTAAGACCTTATTTCCATCAACTGAATTAAAGTTTAAGTTAGATAGTAAAGTTTCTACACCTCTTTCTGTAAAAAGCATAGAACCCGCTGTTGCGTTAAGATCAAACCCTTCTATATCAGAAAGCTTTAATGTAGCCTCTCCTGTAGTTTGTTCTTGAGCTAGTTTTGCTAGCTCTTGATTCATTTTATTCTTAGCTTTAATAAGACTAGCCTCTTCTGCAGTTCTTACACCTGTTTGAGACATTCCTTCAACGTCACTATCTTCACTATATATTGTAGCAATATAATTTTCTGTAGACATCTCTTCAGCAATTGTATCTACTTGATTTGTTACATTCCCGTATTTATTCTTTTCATATCCGCTATATACTTTTCTGCTACCATTGGCATAAGTTCTTACTTGTACATAAATAGTTTTACCATCATCAATACCTTCATAATCTTCTACTGAAGTAACTTCTTGTGAAGCATATTTATCTTTTATAGCTTTTCTCTTTTTTGCTATATCAGAATCACCTAACTTATCATAGATTGCTCTTAGATATACTTTCTGTACTGCAAAATTTCTTTTAATAATATCTGTAGATGCACTATTTGCCCAATTTTCAAATGTGTTTTCCGCAATTTCATCTGTAATATTCAAAGGGTTAATTACGTTTCCATTTAGATCTTTAATTGAAACTGTATCATTCTTTAAAAATCCAAAAGTTTTATTCGGTTCAATCCCAAGTTCTAAAGCCTCAAACGCAAGTTGCAATTTATTAAATGTAGCATCATCAAACTCTAATCTAATAGTTAAAGACTCTTTCAAAAACGTTAACTGTGAATTCTTGTCTTTCTGACCAAATCGTTGCCTTTCTCTTGGCGTACCAGGCTCAACGTTATTTCTTTCAACTACTACATTTATTCCATTTTTAATTTCATCTTCTGTAAGTATTTGATTTATTATAGAAAATCTTAAAGCTGTTTCTACTGAAGATTCTTGCCCATCTTTATATGGCATTATTTTAACGGCCTCGTCTAAACTTATCTTTGTTAAATCTTGAGATGATTTCTCAAACTTAAATAAAGGTATATCCCAACTAGACTTTATTTCTCCATGAAGAATTTTTTCTCTGATAGCTAATATTTCTTTTCTAGAAGCTTTAGCCTTAATTAGTTCATTATATTTATCAAGAGGTGCTATTAAAACATAACCATCTGTAGAATTTACTACATCTTTGGCTTTACTTAAAACAATGAATTTCTCTTTCGTAGTTTTATTAATTAATATCATCCCGTAATTAAGCTCATAACTATTACCTGAATCATCCTTATCAAACTTAAATGGTGTTGTCTCAGATACAGAAGAGTCTAATGCTTTCATAGCCTTTTTAGCTTCAGCAATATTTGCAAAAGCCGAATGAGATATACCGGCAGTTTTTAAAATATCCGCACCTGGTCTATCGCCAGTTCTTAAATCAACTACTGAAAAAGCCTCAAGTTTCTCACCAGTTTGAGAATTTCTCTTGGTAACTTTTTTAACACCATAAAATTTACCTTCAATTTCAAGTTTAGTTTTTCTTTTTCCCTTCTCATCTTTCCTCATAGATGGAGCCTCATAACTTTCAAGAAAATCTGTAATCGTTATATTTGGCATTAGCTTAATAATATCAGCTACTCGAGGATCTTGTTCAGCACTTAGGGCTAGCCATTTCAAAAAGCCTTTATCTTGAGCATATATAGCGTCTCGTTGATTTTTATTAGGTATATTCAAAGTTGCTCCCCATAATGACTTAAGCTTTCTATAAGATTCAACCCAATTTAGTTTTGGTAGTATTGTAGCCAACCATTCATTTTGATCAGGTATAGAATAGCTTGTGCCTTCAGATTTATTTATAGAATTCATCGAAGCTACTACAGAATTATACTTTCTTGTAAGTAAAGCTTTTAATACAGGGTTTTCATCTTTCTCACCGTATAGCGTGATATCCTCATCTATCTCTACATCATTTTCTTCCTCCCATTCTAAATCTTCTTCTTGTTTTTTGACATCTGATTTTTCAGTAATCTTCTGTTCAGAATCTGCAACTTTCTGTTTACGCGCTTGGTGTTGGGACAATAATATTTCTCTAAACTGTTCTCTTATAGCTACAACTTCTTTTAATAATTGAGGATCTTCAATGGGATTTAACTGACCCTTTTCACTAAAAAAAGCTTTAATTTTATCTAAGTCACCAGTTTTAATAAATTCATTAAACTCTTCCTGTGAGATAAAAACTCCTTTCTCAGCAAGCTTACCTAAGAAATCTTTTATATCTTTTTTAAATGCTGTCTTATCAACAATATCTTTAAATCTTGCAAGACGATGTTTATAGTATTCCTCTAAATATTCCCTAGATCGAGTTCTAAGTCTATCAAGCTCTTCAGGATTTTCCAACATCTCTAATGCCATGAAGTATTTATCCTGACGTTCATCTAAATGCTGGTAATCTATAATTTGCTCTAATGCATTATCTATCTCATCGGTTACTACAATATCATCTTGAGAACCTGCTAAATGCTTTAAGTATTCATATACAGGACCTCTTAACTTTTTCTTAAAGCTTCTCATATCAAAAGCTCCTTTTTTACGACCCTTTAATGCTGTAGCATTATCAGGCGAATGCAGAACTTCAGCTACAGCTCCTAGTAGGGCGAGCCTATCTGCCATTGTATTACGAACTTCTTTATTGTCTTTATTGTCTTCTATTACTTCTAGTTCACCGGCTAATCTTGATATCTCAGCTTCTATCCCAGTTTTAGTTAAAAGAGTTGTTAATTGATTAGATGCAATTTTACCCAGAACAGGATGAGATGCTAATGAATCCGCAATCTTTAATCTTCTTTCTCCTGCATTTACAAGAGCATCTTTAGTAAACATTTTTAGATATCTAACATGTTTCCAAGCAATATACGCTCTCATTTCTTCACCATGTTCTCTAGTACCTGGTTGGTATTTATTTGGATTATGTGGATTTGGCGAATCATCTTTAGAATTTGAAACAAGATCTTCAATACTGTTAGATTTATCAACCATTTCTTGAACTCTCTTTCTAATCTTACCTGATTTAATATCCTGTTTTGTGGCACTTGGAAAAGCAGCACCGAGTTCAGGATCAGACATTTCTAATAAATCATTAAGCTGTTCTCTAAATAAACCTACATTCCCACTTTCAGCAAGATTCACAAGAAAATCAAACTTACTAAAATGCTTAGCATCAATATTATCCATATGATCACCATCATATTGAGCCATAGTTGATTCTTTCGCAGATTGATGTTGTTTAACAAACGAATCTATGTTTGTATCAAATAAATAACCTACATCTAAAGCTTGTTGATTCCAGGCATCATTATACTGTTTAGTTATTCGCACAGCTTCAGCCTCCCTTTTTTCAGCTGCAGCCTTATAGCCTTTTTTATCTGTAGCATAACTAAACAAGTTAGGCGCACCTTTAAATATTAAATTTTGAGGTCCTTGCATGGCACCACCCATCATAAAACCACTCAAAAATGTTTGTATACCTTCAGAGCTCCATTGAGATGATAAAGCTGAATTTACAGAAGCTCTATATAATTCCGCTTCATCTCTACTAGGGTCAAACATTAATGCATTATAATAATTTTCAACTCCGTTAGCCACAGCCTCTTGGTAAAGTTCTTGCGCACCTTCAGAAAAGTTTGCTGCAAAGTATCTAAGTGATCCTCCAGCAGTTGCTAGCAAACTCCCTTTAACACCTAAAGCTTTAAGTTTTCTAAATCCTTGTTTAGAAAACACACCGAACATATCTTCCATTAAAGATTCACCTGCATCTTCAAACACATCTTTTGCAATACCGCCTTCTGCTGTCCTTATTGCTTTAGTTCTTATTTGCCTTCTAGCTAATCCTTCAAATCCCTGCTTCATTGCTTGAGGTAATGATCTTTTAAAACCTCCAAATGCAGTACCTAAAGTAATTTGATTTGTAAGATATATTAATGGAGCATTTCTCATTATTGTACTAAACGATGATTTATTTGCATTTTCAGATATATCTGACCATTGTTTATCTGTAAGTTCAGATCCTAAACCAGCAGCTTGATTCTCCAATACTTTAGCAGTATAACCATTGGCAAGTACGTTATTAAATACCATACCACCTTCCATCTTACTTTCAGACATAGACATGTTAAGAGATCTAAAATCTCTATAAGCACCAGCTAATATTTTACCACCTTTAGCCAGGTCGGTCATATTTTCACCAGTCTTAGCAACAGTCCCAATAGTTTTAAAAGCCCTAACTGTTTCTGGTGCTAGAATATCACCTAAAAAATTACCTCCTGTTTTTACAGCTGAACCAAATGCTTTAAAATTTTCAATTTTATTTAAACTCCTAATTAAATTTCTACTCGCTTTTGCCATTTTCACAACATTAAAAGCATTTCCAATAGCACTGAAAAATCTTTTAGTGTTATACCCTGTTCTCACAATAAGAGCGGCATCTGATGCCGGATTTAAACCACCTTGCACAGCTGCTGCTGCAAATAAAGCTGCTTCTTCTACGGCAATATTTGCAATTATACCCATACTATAACCCATATTCAGGGTAAAGTTTGTAGCCCAAGCACCGCTTGATGTAGAACTACCTATTCTATTTGCATCTGCGTATTCAACAGCACTAGTTAAATCTTTTTCAGAAAAATAACTAGAGGGGCCTCCATCAAATAAATCGCCTATTGCCCTATAACTAGACATAAACCCGGTACCCATAGTTCTAGCAAATTGAGGAAACATTCTCCCCATTTCCTGAAACCAGTTTGTATTCGCATTATAGTATGCTTCATTATCAATTGAAGGATTAAATCCAAGTTCTCCAAAGTCACCATGATTATAATACCTATCAAAGTTAGAATTTCTAGACCCTATTCGTATAGGGTCTGCAATTTTTGGCTGATCTGGTAATTCAGTAGGTTTTGCTTCAATGCCTTTCATAAAGTTCATTACACCTTCTGCACTGGTTAAATCATTTCTTCTTTTAACACCCCCACCAGGAAGAATCATTTCATTATTACCTGAAGGGTATGGGCTATTTATATTACCTGCTGTTTCAAATCCAGGTAAAGAATTTATAATTTGCGCTTGATTAGCCATCAGCATTTCTAAGTCTGAGTCTAAAGCATCATTAAAAACTTCTAAATTTGGAGGAATCTCTAAATCTCTAATAGATTCAAATTCAAAAGCATCACTTGGTACTCCAGGTGGGGGAACAAGATTATTGCTTTGCGGAAGATTCATCCCTTCTTCAAATTCTGCCATAATTATTTATTTGATTTTTTTGAACCCATTTCTCTTTGGATATTTTTTTGCTGAATACTTCTTATACCATCTAACAATTTATTAACCTGTTGATCTAGCCCATAACGATCTCCACCTAAGTTTTGATATTGCATAGGAAGAGTATCATATCGACCTGTTGATGTATTGTATAATAATGGCTCATAAGAAGCAACGTATTGGCCATTTTGATCACGCTGTACCTCAACCATGCCACCACGACTAACATCTCTATGGTAAGCGCTTTCAGAAGATGTTGTAATTTCTGTAGCTACTGAAGAAAAATTATACTCGCCATATTTACTTGGGTTTATATCTTTATCTGTCGGGAATGACACCATTATACCATTCTTCGCTATATCCTCAAGAGTGTCACTATCAATACCAAGAGCATCCATTTTAGCTTCACTTCCTACATATTGATCTAGAAAGTCCGGGCCAAATTCAATTTTGTAATTACCTATTCTTTCAGAGCTTTCATCTGAATCCTCTAAATATTCAGCATTAACTGTGCTGTTTGTATATGATATTTTAGCTTTGGGATAATTACTTTTAGTTGCGCCTTTTGCCTGCATTCTTACAACATCAGATAAATAGTTTTGCAAGAACATCTTCTTTTCTTTATTTTTATCTTCGCCCTGTAAAGCCATTAAATCTGCAACTGTATATTCACCTTCCTCCTCTGTTATGTGGTTGCCCGATGTAATAAACAAAGCTCCATCCGGTGTATTTCTAAATTGATTACTTAGGTTACTTATCATATCTACACTTTCTTCTGAAAGCAGTAAAGGATCGAAATTAACAGAAGTTGTTGGTGCCATTTCAATATCGCCAGAACTCATATTAGCATCTGAAACTCCCAGCATAACCGATGTGAAATTAGCCTCCTCAAACATAGGTATATATCCAGCTGTATTACCTTCCTCATCTTCATACATCGCTTCACCAACTCTATTCATTGAACCGTTTAATGTGCTATTAACCAACTGTTTCTGCAGTGCATATAATTTTTTAGCTTGAAATGCAGCTAACTCAGGTTGAAATTTAAATTCACCTTGATAATTTAAACTTCTTGAATCCGGGTTATATTTAGCATCTTCATCGCGTATACTTTCAAGCGTTTTTGTACTTGCTTCTGATAAGTCTTGACCCCATCCAAAACCTGCATTACTACCATCAGATAGCTGAGTTCTTTCATTTGAGTTATGAGCGGCCCATGTGCTCGTATCAAAAATAGTACCTTCTACATCTGTACTCTGACCATTTTCTTTGGCCCAATCTTGAAATGCCTTTACATATTCTTCTTCAGTTAGCATTTTAGTATGAGGATCTCCATCAGCACCGCCTAGGCCAAATATTTTAGGAATATTTGCGCCTTGACTTAATACTCCAACTAAATTTTCATGTTCTTTTCCAATTCCGGCATCTGCTGGAATTTTTAAAAGTTTAATTAAATTATCATTTGATTTATTATAAACATAGCCTAAAGCTCCATCGATTCCTTGGCGTTTTGTGTATGTGCTATTCATCCTATTATATAGGGCATTGTAATCTTGGCCATTATTTCTAGCATAAAACATCGCGCCTCCATTGCTTTTAGAAGCTCCTGTTGATGCTTTTGCTTTAATCATTTCATCTTGCATATCCGTAAAGAAACCTTCTATCTTATTATCATGATTCATGAATTGTTTTTTAATAGACTCTCTGTCTCCCTCAAATGAATAACCATCCCCTGTTATTTTATAAACACCGCCTTTTTGATTTCCCGCAAATATATTTATATACGCATCCATTGCAGTATCAACCATATCGCCCTTCATATTCTCAAATTGGTTTGAAGCTTGTTCTTCATTTGCTGATAAAGCATCAAAATCGCCATCTAAAACTACCTTGCCTTTTTTATCTCTTGCCAAATCAATACTTCCCGCTTGACCGTATGTAGTAGTAGCGCCCCCTAAAGATTGCTGAAGTTTTAAACCAAGTTCGCCACCTGCAGCCTCATAATCAGTTTCTTTTAATTTATTAGCATGCTTGATTGCAGCAAGTCTTTCATTTCCTGCCTGAGTTGCCTTAAGCTTAGCCATATCAAACCTAAACTTAATTTTTGATTTTTGTAATTGGGATTCTTTCATCTCAACAACTTTATCAATATTGCTATAGGCAATAGCAGCTGCTTGAAGATCACCCTCCATATTATGGTGCATTAATAAGCTATGCGCTCTATTTAATAAACCTTGAAAATCTTCTTGATTAACTCCTTTATTATCAGATAATGCAGTGTTGTTTCCTTCTATTGCAGCTTTTGTTGCTTCATATATGGACATTGTTTCATTCATTGCTTTTTCTTCATCTGAGTCCGGGTTAACCCCATAAGTTTTACTATAGTTTTCCCAATCAACTGAAATATTAGCAAGCTTTTGATTTTCATCTCTAAGCTTTACATTTTTTGTAGCAATTAATTTTTCAACTCTATTAACTTGTTCTGTAGCCCAAGCAGCTTGACCTTCTTTAACATTCGCAAATTGACCAGCTTCCATCCCCTTAGAAGCAAAATCTCTAGATCTTACAAAAGAATCCGCATAATATGCATTAACAACTCGAGGATCATCTTTAAGTGACATTTGAACATCTTGCAATGCTTGTCTTGTAATGAGGTCCCCGTTTTTCCTACGAACATTCCACATACCATCTTTACTAGGCTGTGTAATATCAGCAGTTAAACCTGAATCTTTTAAATGACCCATTGCCATTTCATATAAATCGGCATCTGGAGTATACTTAGGTGCAGCCATTCTTACAGCGTCTTCTTCTGAAGCATTTATAAAATCCTCCATTTCAAACTGCATCTTCTTAAGACCTGTAGTCCAATACATTTCTCTTTGCTCTCTATCAGGAGAATTCTGTAATTGGTTTACATAACTCATTTCGTTTTGGTATTGTCGAGTTGTAACCAAATCTTTAACAATCAAATCATCTTCAAAAAATGGTTTAAATAAAGATTTAGCTGCTTCAGTATTTTGAGCCATAGACAAATCCATTCCAGAAACTTGTTGTAATTTGGGTCCTAAATTTTCAGCATATTGATTCCTTATACTTTTAGTATCTTCTCTAGATAAGTTTCCATATACTACTTTACTATATAAATCATTAACTGCTTTATAGTTCTTGTTATATCTATCTGTTCTAGTGTCTAAAACGCTAGATAAAAATTTATAATCCGGTGTAAAGGGTTCTAATTTTGGAAAATATTGAGGTACACCTGGTACATAAGTTGCCATAATACTAATTTAAAAAAATTTATCAGGTTTATGAAGTATATATAAAACACTTTTAAAGTTTATATTCCTATCTTTCCTGTATAAAATGGGACTGCCCATTTTTTATTTTTGCTTTTTTCTCCACCACGCTTTTTATTTTGTGCATACATATTCATCGCATATGGATTATTATTAATTTCTCTTTGAAAATTTGATTCTCTAGGATCTTGACCTGCTTTTCTCATAGCATGCTGAGCCATCAAACCCTCCATCATTTCTTTTGTTGCATCTTGTCCTGTAGCGGCTTTATATCGTTTTGCAACTTCGCCATAGGGTGTAATAAAGTCATACTCTCCTGCAATAGGTGCAGGATCAAAAGCTTTTGAATTGACCATTTTAATCATACCACCAGTATTAGGATCTACATTGTAGTAGTCCTGAATAGAATTCATATTGTATGTGTTAGCTTTATTTGTTATAGCACTTGATAATGCATCTGCATACTGTTGTTCATCTGAATTCTTTTCATTAATGTACATTTGCAATGTAGCCTGAGTGTCATCATATAACTTTGTGTTTCTCTTATCTTCTTCTTGGTTAAATACATTATCATACTGAGCTTGTACTTGAAGACCTCTATTTATAGTGCCGACATTTCTAGCATTTACTCTTCCTATTTCATTTGAGATAGCCTCTGCAGCTTTACCTTGCAGTTGAGACGTTCTAGCAGATAATGCTTGCGGTCCTGAGAAAGCTGCTATACCATCTGTAGTAATACCCAGTTGCTCATTAATTGAAGCAATTGCTCTACTCGGATCTTCTAATACAAAATCATAATTGGTTCTTCTTACACCCGGTTGCCAAGGTAAGAACATATCTCTTTCTCTACTAGAAATAGCGTTTAACTTTATTAGATCTTGCAACCACCAGTCCGCAGAAGGACCAACTTTTTGTTGTTGTAATTCCGGAACAGTAATTGGATCCGGATCATCCGGTGTTGGTTCGGGTGTAGGTTCTGGTCTTGGCGTTGGTTCTGGGGTATCTTCAGGCAATGTTAACCATGGCGCGCTATATGTATGCATCCCAAACTTACTATCAAATCCGGAACCAGAAACATATTTAGAATCCTTTTTATTTCTAAAATGAGGTACATAAGGAATGCCCTCATCTTCATGCATTTTCTTACTTTTTGCCTCGTATTCTTTTTGAAACTTAAGAACCCAAGCTCCTTTACCATTAGAATAATCATAACCGTCAATATCTTTAGCCCAAGGAAATCTTTTTTCAAAATCCGCTTGTCTTTTAGGCAATGTTAAATCTGCGGTACCGTAGTATTGTATATTTCCATCCGCATCTTTAACTGCTTTTTGATATTTAGGTCTTTGCGTTATATCATCTTTTATCAATGACCCATCAATAAATTCACCATTAGAATCAACTATACCCTGCCGGCTTTGCTGCATATCCTCATCATAGATATTAGTCAATTTTCCAGTAACTTGAGTTCCATCTTTTAATGTAACTGTAGCTTTTGTATCATCACCTGTAGGTTCCGTGTCTTTGCTAGATGAACTAGATGAACTAGATG